>Ga0076062_102_pt1 | contig 61478 bp, 65 predicted proteins | sample RifGroB1_FD_68177 | JGI IMG/M metagenome (GOLD analysis project Ga0076062, IMG submission 68177) | Parcubacteria bacterium GW2011_GWB1_56_8
TGCAGGCAGGCGTGAAGCTCGCGATCGATTCTGACGCGCATAGCTCCGCGCACTTTTCGTATCTTGAATGCGGCATTGCGCAGGCGCGACGCGGCTGGGTCGAGAAAAAAGACGTTGTAAACGCATGGCCGCTTGATACAATGATGAATACGCTTAAAAAATGAACCCTCCGGAGAAGAAAATAAAACGGGAAATTTCTGCAGGCATCATCGTATATCGGAGGACCGAAGACGGGCTGAGGTTTTTGATCCTCTACCACCGCGGCCGTTACTGGAACTTCCCAAAAGGCAAGATCGAGAGCGAGGAAAAGAGCTTGGCCGCGGCGATACGCGAGACAAAAGAGGAAACTGGCTTAGGCGTCCACGACCTCCGCTTGATCCGCGATTTCAAGGCGCACGAACGGTACTATTTCCGCAAAGAGAATCAACCGGTGTATAAGATCGTGATCTTTTACCTCGCAGAGACCCGTCGCGCAGACATCAAGCTCTCGCACGAGCATAACGGCTATGGATGGTTTCTCTTAAATGACGCGAGGCGGATCTTGGGAGGATACCGGGCGAGCCAGAAGATATTGAAGCAAGCGCATGACCTTATTCGCCAAAAAAGTACTCGCGGCCGTGAGCCGCATTCCGCGCGGTAAGACGCTGACCTACAAGGAGGTCGCGCGCCGCGCGGGCCGTCCGCGCGCCTATCGCGCGGTCGGGAATATTTTGAACCGCTACGATTCGCGGAAGTACCGCGTCCCGTGCCACCGCGTGATACGCGCGGACGGACGGGCAGGAGGATTTCGCTGGGGGAGCAGGAAAAAACTCCAGCTGCTCAGGAAAGAAAAAGCGATGTCCTAGGACATCGCTTTTTCTGCTACCTTCTTGAACGCCTGCGGCTCGTGCTGGGCGAGGTCTGCGAGGATCTTTCGGTCGAGTTTGATGTTCTTCCGTTTGAGCGCGGCAATGAGTTTGCTATAAGTCATGCCGGCTTCGCGGGAGGCGGCGTTCACGCGTACGTTCCAGAGCTTCCGGAATACGCGCTTTTTCTCTTTGCGTCCCCTGAATGCGCGCGGGAGCGCATGCAGGAGCGCTTCTTTCGCGGCGCGCTCTTTTGATTTCCTGTCCCAGCGGAATCCTTTTACGCGGCGAAGGAGCCGTTCGCGTTTCTTATGTGCAATTGTTCCGCGTTTTACTCGTGACATATATAGGAGCGAGGGATAAGGGCGTGAGGGTTAACGGGGCGAGAACGAGTAGTTTAAAATGGCTTTTCTGGGGAAGTCCAGGGTGTGTTCGCCCCGCTTATGCATGAGGTTTTTCTGCGATTTTCGGGTGCGGGAATGATTGGTCGCCATGCGGCGCCGCATAATCTTGCCTGTCTTGGTAAATCTCAAGCGTTTTGAAACACTTTTGTTCATGGTTGGTCGTTCCTGCGATTATTGCGTTCTGGGCGGGTCGCAGCATACGAGTCACTATTTTCTTGAGATGTGGACGATCATTCCTCTGCCGCCGAATCTCGGCGCGCTCAAGATCTTATACTCCCCGGTGATCATTTTCAAGAACCCGTCGAGTTTTTGCCGCGCCCAATCCTTGTTGCCTTTTTCGCGTCCACGCAGACGCATCTGAATCTCCACCTGGTGGCCTTCGTTCAGGAATTCTTCGAGCTTGCGGAGCTTCACCAGGAGATCGTTCATCGCGGCGCGGGCGCTGATCTGGATCTGCTTGAGCCCAGCGGATTTCTTCGCGAGCCGCTCCTTCTTCTCCGCCTTTTCCTGCTCATAGCGGTACTTGTCGAAGCTCATGAGCCGCGCGACCGGCGGTTTGGCGCTGGGGGCGATCTCAATTAAATCGAGACCTTCGTCCGGTCTCGCAAGCGCAAGCGCTTTTTCGCGCGTCATCACGCCGAGATTTTCGCCCTTGCCGCTTATCACGCGCAATTCCGGCGCGATTATTTGATTGTTGATTCTCGGCCTAAGGATGGTGTGTGGGAGGCAGAAGGGGTTTATCCGCCCGGTTCATATTAATAGATGGGAGGCCGGATGTCAAAAACCGAGGAAAAACAGGGAAGAATTATCCACAGCGCGAGGTTGTTGATATGCCGCCGCGTTGCTAAACTGAGATCAGTAAGTATTGACAACCCACATGAACCCATTGCCGACGCATGGCGTCGGATCACATACAAGGGGTCCTCTCACGGGGACCTCTTACCATTTTAGAGGGTACAGAACTGTTGTTAAGGAACATGTTGTAAACGCAAACGCCCCGCTTTGTTGCGGGGCGTTTGTCTCTTATGGGAGGTCCAGGGTTCTTATCAGAGCCCGGTCGTCGTGAACGTTTGTTCGCTTGAAGTCGCGACGTTACCCGACGCGTCTCTTGATTCAGCCGCGAAGTAGTAGGTGGTCGTGGCGGTGAGTCCCGTAAGCAAGAGCGAGTGGTCCGTGACGAGCGTCACATTCTCCATGGAGAGCGTGGAGGTCGCCGTAAGTACGAGCGGCGTCACGGTCGAGTAGTAGACCTTGGTCGTCCCTGGCTCGTTCGTGGTCCAGTTTACCGTCGCATTCATCGAGCTCGGCGTTGCGGTGAGCGCAGAGATGACCGGCGGCGTCGTGTCAGGAAGCGCGAGCGTGACCACGATCTGATCGGATGACGTTGCGGTATTTCCTGATGCGTCCTGTGACTGAATCCGGAAGTGGTACGTGGTCGCCGGCAGGAGTCCTAAGATCATCTGTCCGTGGCTTGCGACGAGCACCGTATCAAGCGTGGTGCTTGAGCCGTACGCCGTGGTCGTGCCGTAGAACATCCGCGAATTTGCCGGTTCGTTCGTGACCCAGCTCACTGCGACCGACGAAGTGCTGGGCGATGCCGCGATGCCCGAGATGACTGGTGCCGTGACATCTGCGACCGCGAGCGTGACAAAGGTCTGGTCAGACGAGGTGGCAAGATTGCCGGCTGCGTCGCGCGACTGAACCTGGAAGTGGTACGTGGTCACCGGCGAGAGGCCGCTTAGGGTCTGCGCGTGTCCCGTGACGAGCGTGCCGTCAAGCACCGTGCTTGAGCCGTACGCCGTGGTCGCGCCGTAGAAGACCTGCGAACTCGCCGCTTCATTGGTAGCCCATGTTATCGCTGTCGAGGATACGCTTGGCGATGCCGCGACGCCGGAGATGGCAGGCGGAATGACGTCGGTGGTAGAAGTGGGAGAAGGCGGCAGTTTCTTTATGATGCCGGGCGGCAGGATCTGACAGACGGGGACGAGCGGTTTGTCGTGCTTCCGCAGCCACCCCGGCGCGATGAGATGTCCTGGAGGGACGATCGCGCAGAGCCGGCCAGCGGTCCCCGACGCATTTATAATGATAGCCATTTTTTTGGCATCGCTATCGTCGTCATCGTCATCATCGCGCGAAGATTCGATGCCGAGCGGATGCTCCTCAAAATACTCGTTCAGCTTCTTCAGCGTTTTCGGGCCGACGAATCCTACCTGTTCGATCCCGAACTTTTTCTGGAATCGCTTCACCGCGTTTGCGGTGAGCTGGCCGAAGTAGCCCGTGACGAGCCCCTCGGGATAGATCTCCGCGTCTGCGGCAAGGAGCGCCTGGAGCGTGCTTACCTCATCGCCCCGCATGCCCTCCCGGAGCATGGTAAGGAGCTGGGAGACCGTTTGCTGTTTCTGTATCTCGAGCTGCTGGATCTGCGCCTGGAGCGTTTTGATCTGCTGCAAGAGGGCCGCTATCTGCGCCTGAAGCGCGGCCACGCTTGAACTCGAGGTTTGCGCGAGCGCCGTTCCTCCCGGCGCGAGGTTAAGGAGGAGGACCGCCGCCAAGCCTAATGCAATGCGTTTCATGTGTGTATGCATGATTTTTTTATGTTTTTTCGACTTTTCGACCGTTCTAAATACTCTAATACAAACGAAGCAAACAAGGAAATGTTACATATTTGCGTATGTGCGGGATTTTCATAAAGCGATCCGCCCGGTTCATATATGGAGAGCCGGGCGGCGAAGGGCAAAACGTGTGCTGCCCATTGCATTGCAACGGGCAGCGTTGTGCGCGGTTCAGGCGTGCTGATCGGGTCGCAGCGTCTCGCCCGGCCGCTTGAGGCCTAGGCTCGCGTAGGCCTGATCAAGGTAGATATGGTTGTCCGCGAGGTCGGGCCGGCCTCGCATCTCGGGGTCTTGCCAGTGCCAGTGTCGCATCCAGATCTCGGAGAGCACCCGGAAAGCGCCTTCGAGCTTGTCAGCTGCTTCGGCAGCGGCAAGGATGGTCGCGATGGTGATCTGCCCCGTGAAGCAGAACCGTCCCACCATCTCTTTCGCTTCGTCGAGCCGGTCCGCCGGAATCTGTTCCCGGAGAAAGTTCTCGATGCGCGAGTCAAGCGTCTGCGATTCGGTCATGAGCCACCTCTCTGTGTTTAGGAAATATGCCAAGCGTTTCTGGCCGCAGGATAACAGAGGGGAATGCGGCGGGTCAAGCAAAGTGGCACACGCTTGATTTTTCCGAAAATCGGCGTATAATATAGACGCAATTGAAAACTGCACACGGGGATGATCAGCTTCGATAAAGACAGGTCACGGACTGGCGAGCCGAGCGCTGACTCGTAAAACCGGCACCACGCATAACTGCTAACCAAAAAGTTGCAGCTCCCGCATTCGCTTACGCGTAACGCGGGGATCGCCTGACCCCTTGTCTCTTGGGGTCAGACACGGTCTTATACAAGGGGACTAAGTTCCGCCGGATGATCCTGCGGCGGGATCGAAAACCAAGGATCAATTCGCCTGACTTCGGTTAGACTACGCTCGTAGAAGGTTCGCTGATACTGTTTTTAGACGGCGGCTCACTACCGCCCATCTCCACTCGACTCGATTCATTACATTCCGCTCGCTCGCGGCGAGCCGCTTAGAAAATCTTTCCCGCCGCAAGGCGGGATTTAGATCGTGAAGCGCTCCGATCGCGGTATCGGAACTGCATTCTCTTGGGCCTCGCGAAGGACGCGGGCGAGCGATCAAAGGGCCCGCGCGATATGGTAGAATGATCTTATAATGCTCAACGCCGGGTTTGTATTCCCTGTTGCGGCGCTTGCGTTGGGGATCCTCACGAGCGCCTATTTCTTGATCGAATGGTGGCGCGCCCACCGGCGCCCCCGATTCCTTTTGCTGTGGGCAGTAGCGCTTTTCCTTATGTATTGGTTCCAGGTGCCGACCATTTTAACGGGCCCGGGGAAGGTCATTACGGTCACGGACTTCAACTTGTTCTTTGCCCTCACGCTTCCCATAACATTCGTGGCTCTGGTGCTGGTCTATATCGGCTCTTTGGAGGTTGTGGGATCGCGTTTGAAGGGAAGGACGAGGACGTGGTTTCTCTGCTGGTTCTTATTCGCGGTGATATTTTTCGCGTACCACTTTATCATGAGAAAAGGAGTCATTGAGACGCACACTCTCCCGTTTGTCGGGAATGTCGCGTTCTATCTGCCGATCCGCATGCTCATCCTCTTTATATTCGTGAGGTGGCTCTCCGGCCCCACACCCAAGGGCGCATACGGAGTTCTCGGCGCCGCAGCGGTGATAGGGGAAGGGGTCATCGGGATCTTCCGCAACTTCCTCGTCTTGAAGACGATCCTCGTCTATCCGCCGCAATTCTGGTACGTCGCCCTCACGTCTTCAAAAGCATTTTTTCTTTTGCAAACCTTAAGCATTATTCTGCTCGCGCTAGGATTTTACCTGCTCTATCGTATGCATCAGCGGTTGAGGAGTTGACGCGGATCCATCCTCGTTTCCCGACTAAACCAGACTTTACTGGACAGGCGCGGGGCGCCGGGTATTATTTTTCTTATGAGCATCGGGTCGGAAATCCATCCTGTTCAGGCGGCAATCCTGCGCGTCCTCCACTACACGCCCGAGGCGCGCTTTTCAGAGCTGAACACCGGGAACATTTCAAGCGACCACTTCACGTTCCACGTGAAAAAACTTTTAGAGCTCGGCCTCATTGAGAAGTCCGGAGAGCGGTACCGGCTCACTCCGGCGGGCAAAGAATTCACGAACCGCTTCGACACCGACACGGAGAAGATCGTGCTCGAGCGGCAGGCAAAGATCGGCGCGCTCGTGATCTGCACGCGCGAAGAGAACGGGCAGGCCCAATATCTTGCCCAGCAGCGTCTGAAACAGCCGTTTTACGGCTTCCACGGCTTTATCACCGGCAAAGTGAAGTGGGGCGAGCAGGTATTGGAGACCGCGGCGCGGGAACTGCGCGAAGAAGCCGGCCTTGCGGCCAAACTCACGCTCGTGGGCGTTGAGCACAAAATGGACTATTCGCCGGCGGGCGACCTCCTTGAAGACAAATACTTTTTCCTTTTCCGCGGCGAAGAGCCCGAAGGGACGCTCACGGAGAAATTCGAAGGCGGACGCAATTTTTGGACGTCAAAAGAAGAGATCCTCAAACTCCCCGACCTGTTTGACGACGTATCCGCAATGCTCGAGGCGGTCGGGCAGGACAAATTCGTGTTCCACGAGCGGAAGTATACGGTGGCGAAATATTGAACGCGGGTCAGGGAAGTTCTGGCCGGCTTCCTCGCTTGAGCATCACAAGCGAGAGAATAAAAATGGCAAGATAAAACACGAGTCCGTACACGCAGGTCGGGAAAACAAGCCCGTAATCCGGATTTCCCGAAGAAAGCCATAGAACAAGCTCGCGCCACACGAACTGCCCGGCGAACAAGATGCCGGCGGTAGAGATCCAGGCGATCCATTGCGCGGACGCCCGGCTGGCCAAGCCCCGGTAGCGCGCGGCAAGCACGAGGAAAAACATCGCGAGGAACATTACGAAGCCGTACCAGCACGCGGGGTAGCCCAAAAAGTAGGGGCAGGATTCATTGAACGCGCACGTGCCGGTCGCGAGCTTGACCGCGCTCAAATAGCCGGAGAAGAGCACGCCTGCAAGCGTGAGCCAGAACGTAATGCGGAGATACCTAGCAGGGCTCATTACGATATAAGTATAGCGCGAGGTAGAACGTTCAGCCCGCGGGCTTCCTCGCCGCCGCTCCCGCGAGCAGGAAAACGATGATAAGGAGGAATGCCGTAAGCGACATCGTGGGAATGGCGACATAGCCGTATTCCATGAAGAATTGCTGGGTGCATGATGCGACGCCTGCGGGGCAGACCGTGGATTCCGATCCGGCAAAAAAAATATATGAGTGGTACGCGGCGACAAGGCTGCCCGCTGCGGAAAGAACAAGGGCATATATTCTCGCAGCTGCTTCTTTCCGCACAAGCGCGAGCCCCAAGATGATTACTTGCGGGTAAAGGAATATTCTCTGCCACCAGCACAAGACGCACGGCGGGAAGCCCGCGACTTCAGAATAGAACAAACTGCTTATGACGCCGGCAAGCGCGACAAGGAACGAGAAAAGGAGCGCCCGTTTTCCGAAAAAGCCGAGCGCGGATTCAAATACGCCATGGGCAAAGCCCATTTTCCGCGCGAGAAGCGCGAGCGAGAGAAAGACGAAGAGCGCCCCTCCCAAGACCGTGAGGAGCGACAAAAGATCGGTTACGCTCTGGACAAGCGGCGTCATTGCGGTTCTGGCAGGACGCAGCCGGACTTATCCGCGAGCGTGCGGAGAGGCACCTCGCCGGAGAGACGGCTTCCATCCGCAAACACCCACGTGGGGTACCCTTTTATTCCGTTTTGTGCGCAGACCGGAAGCTGGCCCTGGCCGTCCGGCGTGGAGCATTCTATGTACGGGAGCTCGCCCGCCGCGCTGCCGAACAGTTTTTTCTGCGCCTGGCAGTACAGACACCAGAACGTTCCATAAAAGAGCGCGCCCTTGTCTTTGAGGCACGCGGCGAACGGCCCAAGATTCGTGGGGCCGCTCTGGAAATTCGGGTAAATAAGGAGGCCGAGGCCGACCAATACCAATACGAGGACGATCGAGAACGTTGCAGTGTGCTTGTTCTTCATGTGAACAAAAAATCCCTATCGGCCATGCGGCCTATCATAGCAAAAATAATTCTGCGTAGCCAGCAGGAAGATTTGCACAGCGCATAGCCGGCCCGGCTATTGGAGGTTCCTTACAAAACTGATCGGATCTACGGACACGCCGTTGATCTTTATCGATAAGTGGAGATGTGGCGTCTCGGCGTAACCCGTATTTCCCACGGTGCCGACGAGAGAGCCCTTCTTCAACGCGGCGCCTTCCTTGACCCTGATCGTGTCGAGGTGGATATAGAAAGAGAATATGCCTTGTCCGTGGTCCACGATGACCGAGTTGCCGTAGACCGCATCAACATATGCTTTACGAACCAAGCCCGCGTTTATCGCGCCCACAGCCGCGCCTTTTTTCGCGGTGAAATCCGTTCCCATGTGGCGTATCTGGGTCTCGCCGGTTTGCCGTATCTCGCCGAACACGCTTCCCACGCGCCGGTTGTCCGCGAGCGCGAGTCCGAACTGGCTTGAGAAGAAAACATTCTCAGCTTTTTTCCCGAATATCTCATCCAGGATCACTTTTTCCGTTTGGAGCTTGTTCACCAAACCGGTAGGCGTGAGCCCAAGTTTTTCCGGAATACCCAGCACTACAAGCGGGAATTTTTTGGCGCGCACCGCGACAGTTTGCTCTTGCACGGTGCCGTCCGCGAAGTCCACGCGCAGCACATAGGCACCAGGCGGTTTTGTCGCGGAGACGCCGAACACCGCGCGGTACGCGCCCGCGTACGGGAAAACAGAGATCGCCGCGCCGTCGAACGTCGCAGATCGCGGGTTTTTAGAAAAAGAAACGACCACGGCGTCGCCCTGAAACAGCGTCTTGGGAGAGAGCGCGAGCGGCGTCTCTGCTCGCGCAGCGATAGGCAAGAGTATGACGATAAAACAGGAAAGGATTATTCTGTTCATGATTTTTCCCGCGCGGTTCGCATCTCGCGCTCGGCCGCGCGTTTCTTGAGGACCGCGCGCTTGTCGGATTTTTTCCTGGACTTACCAAGCCCGAGCTCGATCTTTACGAAGCCGCGTTTTATATACGCGCGAAGCGGCACAAATGTTAGCCCTTTTTCGCGGACGCGGCCGGTTATGCCCTTTATTTCCTCGTGCCGGAGAAGAAGGCGGCGCGTGCGGCCGGAGTCATAATCCTTCGGCGCGTTCTTGGGCTGATACGCAGGGATCTGCGCGTTCAAAAGCCAGACCTCGTTGTTTCGTACGACCGCGTAGCTGCCGCTCAAATTGATATGGCCGGCTTTCGCGCTTTTCACTTCTTGGCCGGTGAGCTCGATGCCGGCTTCGTAGGTTTCAATGATGTCGTAGTCGAATCGCGCCCGCCTGTTCTCGGCGAGGAATGCGCGGCGGTTTCGGACGGGTGCGTTCATGCTTTTATTCTAACCCAGAAATTTCATTGTCAGAAGCCGTTTTTTGCGGTATTTTTAGCTTGTATTGCCGCTCAAAATCGCATGCTTCAGACAAGGATAAGAATTATTGTGAGGAATGTTGTTCCCGCGAACATTGAATTCGACGTGCTCGTGCCGGAGAAAAGCGCGTTCGGCCACTATGCGACCAACGTTGCGTTGCGAATGGCGAAGCACGAGCGTAAGGATCCGATCAAGCTCGGCCATGAGCTCGCGACAAAAATCCGCGAGCGTGCGCCGCAGGGGTTTTTTGCGAGGGTCGAGGTTGCGCCGCCCGGATTCATCAATTTTTGGCTTTCGCCGCACGCGTTTGCCTTGGTCGTGGGCGAGATCGTGAAGCAGAAATCCCGCTACGGGTCGTCCCGGCTGGGGAAAGGAAAAAAAACGCAGGTGGAATACGTTTCCGCGAACCCGATCACGCTCGCGAACGGCAGGGGCGGGGTTTTGGGAGACGCGATCGCGAACGCGCTCAAGTTTGCGGGCTACACGGTCGAGCGCGAATACTACGTGAACGACACGGGCGGCCAGATAGAAACGTTAGGCAGGTCAATCCTGGCGTTTGCGGGCTATGTCCCCGAAGAAGACCATTTCTATAAAGGCGCATACCTCAAGGATTGGGAGAAGAAGCATCGCGCCGTAGCAAAGCGTTACGCGAAAGACCCGCTGCGGTTAGGCCAGCGCGCCGCGCGTGATTTCTTGGGCGCGATCAAGTCCGTGCTCGCCAAGGAAGCGCGCATCCGCTTTGACCGGTTTACTTCGGAAGAGGGGCACATCCACAAGAAAGGGTTCGTCAAAAAAGCGCTCGCGCTTTTTGAGCGGAAAAAACTGGCGTACGAGAAAGAAGGCGCGGTGTGGCTCCGGACCACCGCATTCGGAGACGATAAGGATCGTGTGCTCGTAACGCGCGAAGGGAGTCCGACATACCTCCTTGCGGACTCCGGGCACTACTTAGAGACCAAAACGCGCGGTTTCCACGGAAAGATCAATATTCTGGGGCCGGATCATTACGGGTACGTGAAGCGCATTCAGGCCGCAGCAGCGATCGTAGGTCTTGATAACTCCGAAGTGATTATCACGCAGGCCGTGCGGCTCGTGCGAAACGGGAAAGAGGCGAAGATGTCCAAGCGCAAAGGCGAGTTCGCGACGTTTAAAGAGCTTATCCGCGATGTCGGCTCTGATGCCGCGCGATTCTTTTTCCTCATGATCGCGCCCGAGACGCATATGGATTTTGACCTCGCGCTCGCCAAAGAGCACTCCATGAAAAATCCGGTCTATTACGCGCAGTACGCGGCAGTGCGCGCCCGCGCGATCCTGAAAAAACTAGGGAAGCAGCCGGTCCTATCAAATGAGAAGCTCGCCGCGCTCCTTGTAACCGAGGACGACGCTCGCCTTATGGCGATGCTTGCGCGATTTCCCGAAGTGCTGGAGGAAGCGACGCGCACCCGGCGCATCCATGAGCTCACGCGCTATGCGTCAGACCTCGCCGCCACGTTCCATAATTTCTACGAGAAAGAGCGGGTGATCGAAGAAGAAAAAGACGTGCGCGCCGCGCGCGGCACGCTTGTTTCTGCCGCTTCCATCGTATTTACGAACCTCTTCGGCATTTTGGGCATTGCAACGCCGAAGAAAATGTAGGCGTCGCGCGAATGGGAGCAAAAAGCCGTTTGTTATGCGTTTTGCCGGGCAAACAGCGACCCCTTGCGTTTCTTAATGATATATGCTATAATGTAAAGCGTACCTTGATAATGCTTGGCTGCGCGCTAGAAGGCTTGATATTATTGAGCCCTCTGGCGCGCAACCAATGCAATCCGTCTACCTAAAAAGCTTCGTATAGTGCGAGGTAAGGGGTAGGCAAAGGAGTGAGGTCATGGAAAAGATGAGCGTAGGACAGGCTCGGGAGCTACACAGCCGCTTGGTGCGGTGCGCCCCCGACGACTTGGACACCGATCTCGCGCAGGCATTGAACGACGCCTCGCCCGAGATCATCCGCGAGTTCCTCGCTGGGCTGAAGACCCTTCAGGTCTTTTGCTCTGTCCCCGAGGACGGCGAGGAGTTCGAGCTCTCGCTCGACGGCAACGCCGTAGACCCGCTGGCGATGGTCCGTAAGGACGGCTACAGCGGGGAGTGGCAGTTTAACGGGCCGAAAGTGGAGGGAGTTCAGACCCGCCGCTTCCAGCTCGTCCGTTTGGGATACTGCCCTAACCTCGACGAGGCCAAGGCGAAAGCCCAAACCCGGGGTTACCGGCTCGCCGAGGGTGAGTGGCGGGAGGCTTTCCGCAAGAGGTTTCTTCGCCCCGCCGTTGGCGACCTTATCGCCTTCGGTGGTTCCGAGTGGACGCACCCGAATGGCGACCGCCACTTCCCGTATCTCGACGAGGACGACGGAGCGTGGGACTCGGACTTCGACTGGGCTGGACTTGGAGCCTCGGGCGCTTGGCGTTCCATTGGCCCCTCGGTTCCTTCGGCCTCGCACGGTCAATATGACGTGCGAGGCCTTTCGTTTTACAGGTAAGAGGCGACAGCCTTGTGTTTCAATACTAGTGGCGATAGAATAATTTACGGAGAGTAGATTAATAGAAGCCCGCGGCTACGGTTTCGGGCGATCAAAATCCGAGATTTGTCGTATGCGGAGTAGCATCGGGTACGCCTTGTGCTAGCGTCATCCTCAATCTCCAAAAAACAAAAGCTACTTGGTACCAGGCGCCAGCGAGTTTTTAGACTCCAAATACGATACAATCCGGAGACCGGCCCGCCAACATAGTGCGGCACTCAACGGACGGTGGCGCAGATGGCGTCTGGTATATTGGTTCCGAGTGGACGAACCCGAATGGCAACCGCAACTTCCCGTATCTCGACGAGAACGACGGAGCGTGGAACTCGAACTTCAACTGGGCTGACAACGATTTCGACGAGAACTGGCGGTGGCTCGTGAGCAACTACTTTTGTTCCCCGCCTCTGGCGGGGTTTATTATTGTATTGACCTGTTTCTGCCAGCCGCCGAGCATTCTGCCAATTTCAGAGAGGTTTTCTGATAGGGCTATATATTTTTTATTGTCCAAAGCCTTGATCTCCCAGGCGATTTGCAGAAAGAATTTCAAGGAGTCCAGCTTGGCACTGGCCTCAAAAATGACCGGCAATTTTCTCTCCCCGGGTAAGCGACTCGCTGTAAAAACAAGTTCAATCATTTCCGTGAACAGGCCGTCAATTTTCCCGCCCAGCGTGTAGCGCGAGGTCTTGGGAAAATGCGGCAGGAATTCGTGCCATAGTTTGTAGGCGGCAATCAGGCGTTGGATGATGGATAAATTGTTCCTGCGGGGGGGGGCTTACTGGTAAAGAATTCATGAAAAAATTTGATTGCAACTTTGAGCGGATGGTAAGCGTGGAAAATCTACTGGACGCTTGGCAGGAATTCGTCCGCGGCAAGCGGGCGAAGCCGGACGTGCAGGAATTCTCTCTGCGGCTTATGGATAACATTTTACAGCTCCATCATGAACTTGTGAACCGAACCTACCGGCACGGCGGCTACCAGTCGTTCAACATCTCCGACCCGAAGCCGCGAAACATCCATAAAGCAAACGTCCGCGACCGACTCCTGCACCACGCCGTCCATCGCATACTCTACCCCCTCTTTGACCGGACATTTATCGCCGATTCCTATTCCTGCCGTTTAAGCAAAGGCACACACAAAGCCATTAACCGCTTTAGGGCGTTCGCCTACAAGGCGAGCCGCAACCACACCAGGACCTGCTGGGTTTTGCAATGCGATGTCAAAAAGTTTTTCGCCAGCGTTGATCACAGGGTCTCGCTGGATATCCTCAAACGCTACATATCGGATACTGACATTATCCGGCTCTTGCGAGAAGTTGTCGGCAGTTTTCACTCCGGCATTCCAGGCAAGGGTTTGCCGCTCGGCAATCTCACTTCCCAGCTTCTGGCCAATGTATATATGAATGAGCTTGATCAGTTCGTGAAGCACAAACTCAAAATAAGGCATTACATCCGCTATGCGGACGATTTTACGATTTTATCCGAGAACAAAACCTTACTGGAGAGTTTAACCCCGCAGATAGACGGTTTCCTCCGTCAAAACCTTAAACTGGAATTGCATCCGGACAAGATTTGCATGAAAACCATCGCTTCCGGCGTGGATTTCCTGGGCTGGGTGCATTTCCTCGGCCACCGAGTTTTGCGGACGGCAACGAGGAGGCGGATGCTGAAACAGATTGCGGAACATCCTGCGCCGGAGACACTGATTTCGTACGCTGGCCTTCTGCGGCACGGGAATGCGTACAAGCTCCTCGCGTCTTTAGGATTTTAGTTTGCGGCTACGAAGATTCTCCGCTATTATTCAGTCATTACGAAGAGGATAATCCAATAATGTTTTTTGGAGAAAATTTCAAACTGCCCGAAGTAGAGGAAAAGGTCTTGAAGTTCTGGAAAACAAACCGGATCTTCGAGAAAAGCCTGGCGCAGACCAGAAACGGAAAACCCTTCACCTTCTATGACGGGCCGCCTTTTGCGACCGGCCTGCCGCACTATGGCCATATCCTCGCCTCGACCATCAAGGATGTGATACCGCGCTATCAGACGATGAGGGGGCGGTTCGTCCGTCGCCGCTGGGGCTGGGATTGTCACGGCCTGCCCGTCGAGGAGATCGTGGAGCGGAAGCTTGGCATCTCCGGCAAGAAGCAGATCGAGAAAATTGGCATTCGGAGATTCAACGAAACGTGCCGGAACACGGTGCTTGAGTTCGTGAACGAGTGGAAAAAGACGGTCGAGCGGATCGCCCGCTGGGTGGAGTTTGATAACGCATACAAGACGATGGATCCCGACTATATGGAATCGGTCTGGTGGGCGTTCAAAGAGATGCATGAGAAGAACCTGATCTACGAGGGACGGAAAGTGCTTATGTATTGCTCGCGGTGCGAGACGCCGGTTTCGAACTTCGAGGTGGCGATGGACAACTCCTACAAGGACGTGACAGAGGAGGCGGTAACCGTAAAGTTCAAGGTGAGGCCGGGTCAAGGCGTCGGCCGCTCGAAGCTTCCCAAAGATACATATCTTCTGGCTTGGACAACGACGCCGTGGACTCTGCCGGGGAACGTTGCGTTGGCAGTAGGGGAAAAAATCAGCTACACCGCGCTTCGTACGCGGGGATCGAAGGAGTTATATGTCGTGGCGAGCGCAGCCGTGCCGAAACTTTTTGCGAAACAGGAGATAGAGGTCGTGCACCAGGACATCGCTGGGAAAGACCTGGTGGGCTTGGCCTACGAGCCGCTCTTTGACGTACCAGCGGTGCGGTCGGCGAAGGCGTTCAGGATTTATTCCGCCGATTTTGTTGCGATGGACGAAGGAACGGGCATCGTGCACACAGCCGTGGTCTATGGCGAAGAGGACTATGTACTAGGACAGAGGGAGGGCCTCCCGGTCGTGCCGCTCCTTGACGAAAAGGGAAAGTTTAATGATAGGGCGCCGAAGTTCCTGTGCAACACATACTTTAAGGACGCGGACCCATTGATCGTTGCCAATCTCGAGAGGCGCAAGCTTCTCTTCCGTAAGGAAAAACAGACGCATTCCTATCCGCACTGCTGGCGGTGCGGTACGCCGCTCTTCTACAACGCCATTCCCGCCTGGTTTGTGAATATTCAGAAAATGAAAAAGCAGCTCATTGCCTCGAACGCGAGAGAGATGCACTGGTACCCCGCGCACTTAAAGCATGGCCGTTATGAGAACAGCGTGAGAGAGGCGCCAGATTGGAATATTTCCCGCAACCGGTATTGGGGGAATCCGATTCCGGCGTGGAAGTGTGAGCGGTGCGGTCGGACAGAGGTCATCGGGAGCTTGGACGAGCTTTCGGAACGCACCGGTGGGGCAAAAAACCATTACTGGGTCCTCCGGCACGGATTTGCGGAGTCCAACCTCGCGCGCACCATTGATTCCGGTCAGAGGCAATTCCACCTTACCCCTACGGGAATTATGGAGGTAGAGACGGGCATCGCTAAGTTTAAGAAGGAACTTGCCCGTCACGGAGAAAAGATTGACCTTATCGTTTCCTCAGACATCCTCCGTGCTAAGGAGAGCGAGGCGGTTGCGGCGAAGGCGCTCGGCGTCAAAAAAATCAGTTTTGACAAGCGGCTGGAGGAAATTCGTTTGGGGAAGGGACTTTCGGGGTGCCATGACGCGCAGTACCACAAACAATATCCGACCTATGAATCAAAGTTCGAAGAGCGCCCTAAGGGAGGCGAATCCCTAAGAGATCTTCGTGCGCGGGCATGGGGGCTTCTTGGGGGGCTTGAGGAGAGGCATCGCGGCAAGAACATATTGCTCGTGAGCCATGAGTATCCGATCTGGATGCTCTTTCATACAGGCGAGGGATGGAGCGAAGAGCGGGCGATCACGGAAAAGAAAGGGCGGGGGGCGGATTTTATTGAAACCGGGGAGGTGCGTGAGTTGCGTTTCAGGGCCGTGCCACGCAGCGAAACCGGCGAGGTGGATCTCCACCGGCCTTATATCGATGAGATTACTCTGCGATGCAGGAAATGCGGCGGGAAAGCAAAGCGAATCGCAGAGATTTTTGATTCGTGGACCGAAGCCGGTTCGATGCCCTTCGCGGAGTACCACTACCCTTTCGAGAATAAAAAGACGTTCGAGAATAGATTCCCCGCACAATTCGTGGCCGAGTACATCGCGCAGACCCGGGCGTGGTTCTATGTGATGCATGTGGTTGGCCTCGCCCTCTTCAAAAGGGCGCCTTTCGAGCACGTGGTCACGACTGGTACCATTCTTGCGGAGGACGGCTCGAAGATGTCGAAGTCAAAAGAAAATTACCCTGACCCGTGGAACGTCATCGGAAAGTACGGCGTGGATGCACTCCGTTTCTATCTGATGAGTTCAGTCGTGATGCAGGCCGACAATTTGAACTTCAACGTACGGGATCTCGAAACGGCGTACCGTAGAGTTATCGTCACTCTGTGGAACGTGTACAACTATTTTGCCATCTATGCGGGGGCGGCGGAGCGGAGCCGCGCCGGCCGCGTGAAGAAAACAGTCTTGGATAAGTGGATTGACGGCCGCAGAGAAGAATTAGTTCGGGCGGTAACGAGCCACATGGAGTCTTATGATACCGTGCGCGCCACGAGAGCGATCGCGGAGTATATTGACGATCTTTCGCGATGGTATCTGCGGCGCAGCCGAAAGCGAACCGACGCGGCGTTTTTTATCACGCTCCGTGATGCTCTTTTCACCGCAAGTCGAGTGATTGCTCCATTCATGCCATATCTTGCCGAGGTGCTCTATGGGAATATTGTGGGGCATACCACAGGAAGCAAGCATCCTGTGTCGGTGCATCTCGTTTCTTGGCCGCGGGCGGACAAGCGACTGATTAACAAGAGATTGTTCAGTAAAATGGTTGAGGTGCGGCGGCTTGCAAGCGTTGCGCTCGCAAAACGCGCAGAGGCCGGTATTAAAGTGCGTCAGCCGCTGTCCGTGCTCAAGATCAAAACTCAAAAGACGGGAGTGAAGCTGGATAAGGAACTGCTCGGGATTTTAAAAGAAGAAGTGAACGTGAAAGAGGTCGTGTTTGATAAAAAACTCAAAAGCGAGATCGAACTCGACACAAACATCACGCCGGAGCTGCGTGAAGAAGGGTTGCTCCGCGAGCTCGTCCGTATGGTCCAGGACCTGCGTCAGAAAGCTGGGCTAAGGCCCAGGGACAAGATCGTGCTCCTTGCGGAATTGCCTAAGGAAATGAGAGCCGCGGCAGTAAAACAAGAGGGTGCGCTCAAACGCGAAGTGAACGCGAGAGAGGTTCAATATAAGAAGTCGGATAAGTTCATCGCAGAGGCGCAGACAAAAACCGACGAAGGAGAGGCGTGGCTCGGGGTAAGAAAGAGTTAGGCAGTAAGCCCGAGTCGTTTTTTTACTTCCTCGATTTTTTTATTCGCTATCTCGGCGGCTTTTTTAGAGCCCTCAAGGAGTACTTGCCTTAAGAATTCACGCTTAGATACGAGTTCTTTTTTCTTCATACGAATACCGACAAACTCATTATGGATCGCCTGACATACATCTGATTTAAATTCGACATAACTCTTTCCTTTAAAGCGTCCCTCAACCTCCGGAATATCAATGTCCTTGAGAGCCGCATAAATCGTAAGGAGATTACTTACTCCGGGCTTTTTATCGGGGTCATATTTCACATCTGAACCGGAATCGGTCACTGCGCTCATAATTTTTGGTTGAAATTCAGCATCCTCTTCGTCGATAAAAAGACATCCTGTCGGCTCTGACTTGGACATTTTCTTTTCCGGATTGCTCAAGCTCATCACGCGGGGAGTTTTGGTCAAAAGCGGCTGCGGTTCAACAAATGTTTTACCGAATTTTGCGTTGAACTTGCGCGCAAGCGTGCGGGTGAGTTCCAGGTGCTGGAGCTGGTCTTCTCCCACTGGCACGAATTTCGCGTCGTAGAGCAGAATGTCTGCGGCCATAAGAACGGGGTAGTCAAAGAGGCCGGCGTTTTCAAACTCGCGCATATCAACCCCATCCTGGAGGATCCCTTTTTCGACGATGGCTGGGACACGAGCCAGCAGTTTTTCTTTATATTGTGTCATCCGTCGAAGTTCTCCTATTGGCGTAATCGTATTCAAAATCCATGCGAGTTCTGAGTGTGCAGGAATCCGTGACTGGAGAAAAAGCACGGATTTTTTGGGGTCAAGACCTGCGGCCAGAAAATCCGCAAGGAGATTCAAAGTCTGTTCAGGTTTTTCTTTCGGGTCGAAATCTTCGGTCAGCGAATGCAGGTCCGCGATGAAAAAATAACAGGAATATTTGCCGGAGTTCTGGAGCTCCACGAAGTTCTTCAGGGCGCCCAGGTAGTTGCCGACATGAAGCCGGCCTGTGGGTTGGACTCCGGAAATAAGGACTGGCTTAGGCATAAGCATGATGTCAAAATGACGACTTAGAATCGAAAATCATTTTGTCTAACCGAGATACACCACTGCGGAGAGAATTTTAGATTCTTTAATGTCTGATTTTTGTCAAAGATGGCGAGCCTGGGTTTTTCGTTGACATTACATACAATGTAAAGAAAAAAATTGTCTTCGCGTTGCAGAGCTTTAAAATTGTACTCGTTGAAGTTCGCGAATCCAGGGTAGTTTGCTCTGAATCCTTTTACTTCTATTTTACGCCCTCGCGATTCTACGTCGTATCCAAGGTGCTGTGAGGCAACGTTTCTTGCGGGTCCTCGACGATGCTGTTTTTCAAAAGATGCCACAAATTCTATTGCACGTTGTTCAATCAATCTATTATTAGTTCTTTTGCCGTCGCTTTCCATACGATACTTATTTTTTAGATCTCTATGACAACCGGCAAGATCATTGGTCTCCGCTTGGTCTTATTGTACAAGAATTGGCCGATCTGGTCGCGGATGAGCGTTTTCACGTAATCCGATTCCGTGGGCTGGTAGCGCGGGAGGCGCGCGATGAGCCCGCGGATGCGCTTCCGGATCTCTTCGATGATCTCCTGATTTTCTTTGATGTAGATGAACCCGCGGGAGATGATGTCGGGATTTTTGAGCAGCCGGCCGTGGTTGCGGTCAATGGTCGCGATCACGACGATCATGCCCTCTTGCGCCAAGTTCCTCCGGTCGCGGAGCACGACTTCTTCCACGTCGCCCACGCCCAAGCCGTCTACCATTACATAGAACGCCGGTATGGCCTCGTCGGTCACGCGGAAGCTGTCTTTTCCCAGCTCGGCGACTTGACCGTTGTCCATAAGGAACACGTTCTCTTTGCGGATGCCGACCTCGTGCGCCGATTGGGCGTTCGCCGCGCGCATGAAGTAATACCCGTGCACCGGCACGAGGAATTTCGGGTTGATGAGCTTCATCACGAGCTTGAGGTCGTCCTTGGGCGCGTGGCCGCTTGAATGGATATCGATGAGGTCGGAATGGAACACGATCGCGCCTTGGCGGCTCAGATTGTCCTTGATGACCTGGACACTCCGCTCGTTTCCGGGGATGACCGAGGATGAGAGCGCAACGGTATCGCCCGGCTTGATCTTTATCTGCCGGTGCTCGCCGGTGATGATCTTCATCAGGCTCGCGTTCGCTTCGCCCTGGGCGCCGGTCGAGAGGATAAGGAGCTTGTTGTCGTGGTACTTATGGATCTCTTCGAGCGTGACGATGGTGCCCTGTTTCGCCTTGATGAAGCCGAGGTTCTGGGCGATCTGCACGTTCGCCCTCATGGAATAGCCGGAGAGCGCCACTTTGCGCCCGAGTTTTTCCGCGATCTTGATGATCTCGGCGATGCGCGTGAGCAGCGAGGCGAACGTGGCGACGATGATGCGGCCCTCCGCTTTCCGGAAGATCTCTTCGAGGTTCTTTTCCACGGTCCGCTCCGAGAGAGAATGTCCCTCTTCTTCGGCGTTCGTGCTGTCGATCATGAAGGTATGGACGCCCATTTTCCCGATGCGTTCGAACTCTTCAAGGCCGTGCGGATTGCCCGCTTCGTCGTAGTCGATCCTGAAATCCGCGAAGTGCACGATGTTTCCCACGGGCGTCCCCAGCACCACGCCGGTAGTTTCTGGAATGGTATGGGGTACGCCGAAGAAATGCGCCTCGAAATAGTTCGAGAGCTTCACGCGCTCGCCGCTCTTTACGACCTGTACGTGCAGCTTGGGGCTGTTCGGAAAATCTTCCTGTCGTTTCTCGATGATGGCTTTCGTGAGCGAAGTGGCGTAGATCGGAGGGTTGCCGAGGCGCTCGACGATGTGCGGGAGGGCGCCGATGTGGTCGTAGTGCGCATGGGTAAGGATGATGGCTTGGATGTTGGATTTGCGCGGCTCGAGGTACGAGATGTTCGGGATGATGTAGTCGATGCCGGGCGTTTCTTCTTCGGACTCAAAGAACATGCAATTCCGGCCGACCTCTTCGAGGCCGCCTAATGGCACAAAGCGGACGGCGAGGTCGCCGCGCTCTGTTTTTTTATGCGCTGCTTGTTCGGGCCGTTCGCGCTTCCTCGCATCGCCTTCGCTCCGGCGGAACAGGTGAGGAGCGGCTGACCGCGTGCGCCCTAATGGTTTTCTCATCATTGCTGGTTTGATTTTCGTGCCAAAGGGAGGATACGAACCCCTGGTGATCGTGCGACCGCCACGAAGCACTTTTGTGGGCAGGGAGGGACTTGTCCGCCGGAGGCGGATCCGCCTTTGGCGGAAACCCTTGGTGCCCTCCAGAGGATTTGAACCTCTACGGGATTACTCCCACAAGCTCCTGAAGCTTGCGCGTCTGCCAGTTCCGCCAGGAGGGCAATATAGCTCATTTATAGTTGTAAAAGGTGGGGGCGTGTTTGCCAGTTTCACCACCTGCCCTTGTGTGTATCATAACGCGCGTGCGGGATGTGTCTGTCAACTCCCTGGTCCGACACGACCTAGCTTATGCGTGCTTCATCAGCCGTTTGAGTTCGTCAACTACCGCTGTTTCTCCCGGATCCCTATGATTCAATTTCGCTAGGAAGTAGGTCGCCCAGTCAGCCAAAAGAATGGTTCGCCAGGTTTTCTCAAGGCGCGTGCGGCCCTGAAGAGGGAGCGAGATGACCTGCGCCCCCCATTTCTTGAGGAGCTGTTCAGTGATGCGGGATCGTTTTTGGAGGCGTGGCGAAGTGCGGTGGTCGGTCAAAAAGATCGCCGCGCTTTTTACCCCCGCGCGCTTTAAGCTCACGATTTCGTTATGCGTCATCTCGGGCAGGGCGTTCGTGAACGCAAGCGCTTTCGCAGTTTCATTCAGTGCTATTTTCCACAGATAGCCCAGTTGTTTGTTCGTCTCGTCGGTATAGACGAGGACAAGGGGGCGGCGGATCTTCGTTGCTACATGCTTCCCTGCTGTTTGAAAAGCTCTCGGTTTGAGCGAGGTAAATTCAGGAATTGATCGGGGAATTACGTCTGCAGCGCGGAGAATTTGAGCCAGTCCATAAAACATTCTACCCGTTGCTTGGCGCGGCGTCAAGCCGGCGGCGGCAAAGGTTACGAGGGGCGTGTGGTGGCGCTCGGCGAGACGCTTGAGTTCGCCGCCGGTCGCAAGCGCGGCCATGGCCGGTCGCGGGCGCCTCCGGAGGAGCGCGCGGAATCCCGAGAGCGTTTCCTCGGTGTTCCCGGAGAACGACACAAAGGCATAGAGGGGTCGTTTCAGGTGATAGGCGGCGGCAATGTCGCCTCTCCAGTAATCTTTGAGCGACACCACGGGAATCCGGAGGCCGATTTCCTGCGATACGGTCTTTGCGATCTCTCCTGCGAGCCCCGAGCCGCCCATCCCGCTTACAATGATGCCGTCCGGCCGAGCAGAGCTAAGGAGCTTGAGACGCGAACACGTGAGGCCGGACGCTCCCAGCTGGCGGTTGAACTCAAGAATATTTTTCTGAAATACGTCCATGCTTCAAAGATTATTTGAACATACGGGCCGTGCGAAGATGCCATGTCGCTGCGTCCCTGAACCGGTCTGATGGCTCCTCGATGGGTCCGGGCGTTACGCCCTTAAGTTCTTTGCTTACCACGTGGAGGTATTCGGGGGAATACAAGAAGAGCGCGGGGTAGTCGTTCACTATGGTCGTTTGGAGTTCGCGGAGGCCCTGCGCCCTGCTCTCCAAGTCGAGCTCGGTGCGGGTCGTCTCAATAAGATCGTCAACGTCTTGATTATGATAGAGCGCGAGGTTCAAGCCCGGATAGAACCGCTCGCTCGAGTGCCAGAATGAGTAGAGGTCTGGTCCCGGCCCCACGACGTTTCCGAAAAGAAGCGCCTGGTACTCGCGGTTTTTAATGACGCGGTTTGCAATCTCCTCCGGCGGGAGCGTGACGACCGTTACGCGTACGCCGATGTTCTGCCACGCCTCCTGGAGCATCCGCGCGGTTGCTTCAAGGAACGAGATGCGCGGCACGGTAAGGTCGAACTCCAATGGTATAGTAGCATTTTTTACGATTTTTTCCCTTGTGCCCGAGGCCGTGAGCGTCCACCCCGCGTTCTCGAGAAGTTCGGCGGCAGATGGCGGCGCAGACAAGGATGACGACGGCGCAGAAAAAGGCGCATCCTGCGGGTTAGGAGGGAAAAAGAACGGAGAAAGCGGCCCCTCGGCAACGAGCGCGTTTCCGCCGAACACCTCGCGAACGATCGCGCCCTTGGGGATCGCCGCGTCGAGCGCCTGGCGGACACCCGGTTCTTTCAAGGCAAGGTGCTGACTTTGGTTAAGGAATACGGCGTAATAACTCGGCAGGTCAAATGGGATGAGCCTGTACGGGCGGTTGATCTTCTCGACTATCGCGGGGTCGAATGTCGCAAGGCCGTCTACTGATGCGGCGTTGAACGCCCGGAGGAGCTCGTCGGTGCTCGGGAAGAAGCGGAAGACGATGTCGTCGATAAGTGCGGCCGCGCGGAAGTAGCGCGGATTTCGCACCACGCGATAGCTCGTGATGAATCCATTCGGCTTCTTCTCGTAGGCATCGAACTGGTACGGTCCGCTCCCGATGGGCTTCAGGTTGTATTCTGACAGGCGCCAGTTCGCCGGAGGCGTTTCCGCGAACAGATGCTTGGGGAGAACGTAAAGATCCTCCAGGTTCTCATTGAAGAATGCGTACGGCGTCGCAAGGTTGAATTGCATTTCGAGTTCGCTCACGCGGTTTACCACGACCCCCTGCCAGTTTGAGAAGAATGGGGACTGGCTTTCAGGGTTTTGTATGGTTTGCACCGTGAAGATTACGTCATCGCTCGTGAGTTTGACGTTATTCGACCAGACGAGGTTCTCTTTGAGTCGCACATTCCACGTGCGCCCATTCCGACCGCTCTCGATCTTATCTGCAAGATCCGTGAGGCTCGAGAAGGTAAGACGCACGAGGGCCTTGTCCACTTCGCTCGCCGCGAGGACCGGATTCACGTACGCGGGCTGCCCGACCGCTCCCTCCCGGTATTCTCCGCCCGGCGCAGGGAGGATGCGGGTAGATGCGTGGATGCGGAACACGACGAGCGCCGCAGCGCTCCCTGCGACGAGGAGCCCTGCTGCGACGAAAGAGATCCGTTCGGATCTGGTGAGCGCGAAGAAAATGTTTTTAAAACGCGTCATATATGCTCAAAGGGTCGGATGCGACCGTAAAGGCGCCTGACGTATGAAGCACGCAGAGCCGAAGCCCGCTAGAGGATCAGCTGCATCACCGCGAGTCCCATGAATACAACCGCAAGCACGATCGTGCCCCAGAAGATGAGCTTTTCCATTCCACGGCGGGTCTGGTAGAATCCGCCGCTCTCGCCGCCGAAGATGCCCGAGAGCCCCGCCGAGCGTTCCTGGAGCAGGATGAGGACGATAAGGAGAACGGAAACGACGACCTGCGTAATGGGGATGATCATGTTTTCGTAGCAAGATGAAAGACGAAATTAATGAAACTTATGATCAGCGACGCGAAAATCAGCGAACTTACGCTCTCGATACTAAGGTTTTTGGATAAAACGTCAAGCAGGTACAGCACGGAGGCGTTCACCAGAATGAGCCCAAACCCCAGCGTGATGACGATGACGGGCCCGAACACGAGCTTGAGTACGGGCTTGACCGCGAAATTCAGGATGGCGAGGAGAAGCGCGATCGTCGCGATGTCGCTCCAGCTCCCTTCGAGGCGTACGTTCGGAACCCATTGGTTTGCGGCCAAGAGGCCCAATGCGTTCGCGACGACGACCACGACGATCCTTGCGAGCCACCGCATATCTATAAAGTATATACTGTTTCGCGCGTTTTTACCCCACCAGGTTCCGGAGCAGGCTTTTACCCGTCATTTCTCCGGGTATGGGAATGTCCATGAGCTCAAGGACGGTCGGCGCGACGTCGGAAAGGATCCCGGTGGTCTCTCTTGTAAGATCGCGAACGCCGGCGAATTTTTTACCCATAAATTCTTTGCCCACGAGATAGAGCGGGACCGGGTTCGGGTCGTGCTGTGTTTCAGCCGCCCCGGTCATCGGGTTCACCATCTCTTCGAGGTTGCCGTGGTCGGAGGTGATGACGAGGAGTCCGCCCATGTCGCCCACGGCTTTGACCACGCGGCCGATCTCGCGGTCCAGCACTTTTACGGCCTCGATCGCCGCCTGGTAGTTGCCGCTGTGGCCGATCGTGTCCGCATTCGCGTAATTCGCCACGATGAGATCGAACGCCCGGTTTTGCACGGCCTCGATGAGCCGGTCGGTGATGGCGGACGCGCGAAGTTCGGGCTGTTCATCTGGATGCATGAGGTTCAGCGAAGGAATGAGCACGCGGTATTCGTTCTCATACGGCGGTTCGCGGTAGCCGTTCATGAAGTAGGTGATGTGCGCGTACTTGTAGGTCTCGGCAATCCGGAGCTGGACTTTTCCGGCCTGGCTCACGGCGTATCCCAGCGATTGCTGAACGGTGTCGGGGAGAAATGCGGCCGGCGCCGTAAAACTGTCTTCGTAGCGGGTGAAGGTCGCGAAGAAAACGTTCTGGAACTTCTTCGTTGGAAACGCGGAGAATGTCGGGAGCAGGAACGCCTCGCTCAATTGGCGGATGCTGTCTTCGCGGAAATTGAAGAAAATGACCGCGTCGTTCTCTTCGATGGGCGCGCCGTTCTTCATGCGGAGCGGGGGCAGGAATTCTTCGGAGAGCCCCTGAGCGTAGATGTCGCGGACGGCCTGCGAAGGGTCTTGCACGCGTTCGCCGCCTGAACCCGTGAGGCACTCATAGGCGCGTTCGGTGAGCTGCCAATGCTGGTTCCGATCCATCGCGTAGTAGCGGCCGATGAGCGTGCAGATCTTTTCCTGCGGGAGGGTCGCGAGAAATTCTTCCAGGGTGCGCGGCGGGCTGTCTTTGCCGTCCGCGAACAGATGGAGCTTTATGGGTACGCCTTCTTGTTCCGCCATGCTGATGAGTGCGTGGAGCTGGTCAAGCGATGCGTGGGTGTTCGCTTTGCTCAGGAGGCCGACCAAATTCACCGAGGAGTTGTGTTGTTTTGCATGCTGAAGCGCGCTTTTCAAAGCAGGATTCTCGAAAAACATTCCATCGCGGATCGCCATCATGATCTTGGGATAGTATTGATACACGGTTTTCCCGGCGCCGAGCGTAAGGTGGCCGACCTCGCTGTTGCCGGTTTCGCCCCACGGGAGCCCCACGCTTATGCCAGACGCCTGAAGGCTGGCGGTGGGGTATTGCTCGGCGAGCGCGCGGAAATTCTGCGGCTGCACCACGTGGATAGGATTGGATTCGTTCTCAAGCCCAATCCCCCAGCCGTCAAGAATAACGAGCACGACGGTTCGCACCATGCGTTTATTCTACGCGATTCCCCGTATTTCCCCAATGCGCGGTACCGGGGGAGTTGACGGCGCGCGCGGTTCGCGGTACCATGGATGCATTAAAGAGTCATCAAACCATTTTACTTCCTAAAGAACTCTGGGATCATCACATCCAATGAAGAATTTAGGAAAGGACCTCAATGTGGATCTCGTTCCCCGCGATTGTAATCGGCGGAATTGTGCTTGTCGCGTTGGGCTACTTTGGCAGGCGGACGCTTGCGCAAAGGACGGGCGATTCGATCGAGCAGAAGAGCCGGCATAAGCTCGACGCCGCCGAGACAAAAGCAAAAGAAATAGTGCTTGAGGCGCAGGGGAAGGCTGCGTCGGTTTTGGAGAACCTCAACAATGAAGAGCGCGAGCGGAAAAGCCAGCTACATGCGATTGAGACCCGCCTTCTTCACAGGGAAGAGCTTTTAGATAAGAAGCTTGCGGGCATAAGCGACGAAGAGGCAGGCATCAAAGAAAAGCAGGCGCGTCTCGCGCGCGAAGAGGTAAAAGTGGATGAACTCAAGGCGCAAACCGCGCAAAAACTTGAGACCCTGAGCGGGCTCACCAAGACGCAGGCGCGCGAAGAGCTCTTCCGTGTTGTCCGCGAGAAGAACGAGCAGGAGCTCGCGCAGTCCCTGCAGAAGTTCGACCAGGAGCGCCGCGACGAGGTAGAGAAAAAATCCCTGGAGATCATCACCGGGTCGCTCCAGCGTTACGCGCGCTCGCACGTTTCGGAACTTACGACGACCGCGTTCCCGCTAAGCGATGAAGAGCTCAAGGGGAAGATCATCGGCCGCGAGGGCAGGAACATCCGTGCGCTTGAGCGCGCAACCGGCGTGGAGCTCGTGATAGACGAGACGCCCGACAGCATCGTGATCTCGTCGTTCGACCCGTATCGCCGGGAAGTGGCGCGGCTCGCGCTCGTGAAGCTCATCAAGGACGGCAGGATCCAGCCCGCGAAGATCGAAGAAAAAGTGGACGAGGCGAAAGCCGAACTCGCCAAGCGCGTGCTTGAAGTCGGCGAGGCCGCCGCGATGGAGGTGGGAGTGTACGATCTGCCCAAGGAGATCCTCCAGCTCCTGGGAAGGTTGCATTTCCGGACGAGCTACGGCCAGAACGTGCTTACGCATTCGATCGAGATGGCATACCTTGCCGCGATGATGGCGGCGGAATTGGGCCTCCGGGTCGAGGTCGCGAAAAAGGGCGCCTTGCTCCACGACATCGGGAAAGCGATCGACCACGAGGTGGAAGGCACCCACGTAGAGCTCGGAAGGAAGATCCTTAAAAAGTACGGCATTGACGAGGCGGTTATTTTGGCGATGCAGTCGCATCACGAAGATTATCCCTACGCGATTCCCGAGGCATACGTGGTGTCTGCGGCAGACGTATTGTCTGCGGCGCGTCCCGGCGCCAGGCGGGATACGCTCGAGCACTACATCAAGCGGCTGGGAGACCTCGAGAAGATCGCGATGGAGTTCCCGGGCGTGAAACAGGCCTATGCGATCTCTGCGGGCCGCGAGCTTCGCGTGTTCGTGGTCCCGGAGAAGGTGGACGACTTCCGCGCCCTGGAGCTCGCGCGCGAGATTGCGAACCGGATCCAATCCGAGTTAAAATACCCGGGCGAGATCAAGGTGAACGTCATCCGGGAAATGAGGGCGGTGGAATACGCCCGCTGAAGACGGCGGCTCGAAGCCCACACCATATGCTTCTAAAACTTTCAAAAACTTCTCTTTACACGTCGTTCTTCGCGGTCGTCGTCGTCATGGCGTCGACGTTTTTCCCTTTCATCGGCGGCAAATACTTTTTCTTCCGCTTTTTTGTCGAGCTGGCGCTCGCGTTTCTTTTGCTGTGGTGGGGATTCGAGGCGCCGCGCGGCGAAGTGGAGCGCCGCGTAATGCGCCTGTGGAAGCAGCCCCTTGTGATCGCCGTCTCGATCTTCGTGCTCGTCTACCTGCTCGCGACGGCGTTCGCCTATGACTCCAGTGCGGCGTTCTGGTCGAACTACGAGCGCGGCGAGGGCGGATTTCAGATGCTGCACTATTATTTGTTCTTCTTGTTGCTTCTCACGGTGTTTACCGAATGGTCGGACTGGCGGCGGGCGCTGCGCGTTTCGCTTGCCGCCGCCTCGCTTATGATCCTCTACGGCGTGACTGCGCAGCTCCTGCCCGGAGGGCAGGGCATTTTCTTGTTCGTAACCCCCTACCAACAGGCGAATCCGCCCACCGCCGTATGGGAGCTTTTAACCATAGCCAGATTCCAAGGATCTCTGGGGAACCCGGCGTACGTCGCTCCGTATCTGATATTCTCCATTTTTTTCACGTTCTATCTGTGGCTTGAGCGGCGTGCGACAGCGAAGGGCTGGATTCGGGACGCGCTCTACGGGGCACTGGTGCTCGCATTCATCTTTTTCTTCTTCTTGAGTCAGACCAGGGGCGCGTTCTTGGGGCTTGCGGCGGCGATCGTCGCAGCATTCGGGTATCTCATCGCGGCAGCGCGGTCCCGCATAAGAATGCTTGCGCTGTGGGGATTGATAGCTATTTTTCTTGTCGGTGGTGCGCTGTTCGCCCTCAAGGACAACTCGTTCGTGCAGCGTCTGCCCGGCAGTCGGATGTTTGACATCTCTTTTTCCGGCGACACCGCGCAGACGCGATTCTGGACGTGGGGGTCTGCGCTTAAGGGGTTTCGCGAGAGGCCGATCTTGGGATGGGGGCCGGAGAATTTCAGCACCGTATTTGACAAGTATTTTGACGCGCGCCACTTCGTGCCCGGCAAGAACACTGAAACGTGGTTTGATCGGGCGCACAGCGTATTTTTCGGCTATCTCACGGAAACAGGGATCCTCGGCCTCGCAAGCTATCTCGCTATATTCTTTGTCTTTTATCGGCAGTTTTTCAAAAAAGCTTATGCGAATCTCCGCGAGGAGAAATCGAGACAAAAAACACACGCGACATTGCGGGATTCAATAGGAATACGAGCATTATTTTTCGCCATGCCGATCGGATATCTTGTTCAGGGCGCTGCCCTGTTCGACGTATTGCCTATCTATCTCAACCTGTTCTTCTTTTTCGCACTCTCGAGTTTTATCTTTCACGAGCACACGACATGACGCACCACACAAGGAAAAGCATTGCCGTCGCCGCGACGATCGCGATTCTCGCAATCGCATACTACGGGAGTTTCCTGCCGCTCCGTAAGTCCCAGCTTTTCATCCACGCGCTCCGGACAGTTGGTCAGGCACGTTCATTTCCCGAATTCGCCGAGGCCATGTCGGTGCCGCTTGATGCGCCGTCGCCGATCGGGCAAGAAGAGCTCGTACGGAACATGGGGAATTACCTCGTCAACATCATCCGCGGCAACGCGCAGAATCCAGAGCTTGTCGCTGCGGTCATGCAGTATATGGAGCGCTACTACGCGCCGATCCTCGCGCGCGGCCGCGGCATGAGCTACGAGCAGAATCTTTTCGTGCTCGGTACGGCGAGCGAATTCGCGTTCATAAAAACGAATAACCCGCAGTATCTTGCCGCGGCAAAACGATACTATCTTCAGGGCTTTTCCCTTGGCCCTAACCGCCCGCAACCCCTGTACGGGCTGCTGGACGTCTATCGCATGGAAGGGGATCTCGATCGGGCGATAGAGATGGGCGAGAAGATCGTTTCTCTGTGGCCATCGGATGAAAGGACAAAAGGAGTCCTCGAGGAGCTTAAAGGAGATAAACGGCCTTGAGGTTTTCTCGGCGGCGGTGTTTAATGTGAGCGATTATTTCTGACTATGCCCAATTCTAAAGTTGCTTTAGTGTGCGGCGCCGGCGGGTTTATCGGGAGCCATTTGGTTCGCCGCTTAAAGAGCGAAGGGCACTGGGTGCGGGGAGTGGACCTGAAATATCCGGATTTCAGCGGGACGCCGGCGGATGATTTTGTGATCGGCGACTTGCGCGAGCCGACGGTGTGGGAACGCATTCTTGACCGGCCGTTTGACGAGGTCTACCAGCTCGCGGCCGACATGGGCGGCGCCGGATATATTTTTACCGGAGACAATGATGCCCACATTATGCATAACTCCGCGCTCATTAATCTGAACCTGCTCACGCTTGCCCGGGAGAGGAGGGTCGGCAGGATATTCTATTCTTCGTCCGCGTGCATCTACCCGAAACATAATCAGGAGGATCCGGAGAGCCCGAATTGCGCCGAGCACACGGCATACCCTGCGAACCCGGACAGCGAGTACGGCTGGGAAAAACTCTTCAGCGAACGAATGTACCTCGCGTTCAATCGCAACCACGGCCTGGATGTGAAGATCGCCCGCTTCCATAACATTTTCGGTCCGGAGGGACCGTGGACGGGTGGGCGGGAAAAGGCGCCGGCGGCTGTGTGCCGCAAAGTCGCGGAGGTGAAGAACGGCGGGACCGTGGAGATCTGGGGAGACGGTGCCCAAACCCGCTCGTTCCTCTACATTGACGAGTGCCTCGAAGGCGTTTCGCGTTTGATGAACCACCCGAACTTCCGCGGTCCGGTGAATATCGGCTCCGAGGAGATGGTGAGCATCAACCAGCTGGTTGCGTTGGTCGCCGACATCGCCGGCAAGCGCGTGCATATAAAACACGTAGAAGGCCCGCTCGGCGTTCGTGGCCGGAATTCTGACAACGAACTCTCCAAGCGTCACCTGAACTGGGCTGCTTCCAAGCCGCTCCGCTACGGCATGGAAAGAACGTATCGTTGGGTGAAAGAACAAGTGAAAAACCCCCGAGCAAAATGAAAATCGTCTTCACTGGCTTAGAAAACGAGCGCTACCGGCCGGAGCTCGGCAAAACGAACGAGCATAACAATTTTTACCTGCTTCTCAAGGCCGACCCGAGGAACGAAGTGTTCTATATTCCTTTCGACCGGGTGCTCGCGGTCGGGAAGAAGGGCTACAATCGCGAGATCGTGGAGACCGTACGGCGCGAAAAGCCGGATCTATTCTTCGCCTTTATGTACACCGACGAGCTTACCTACGAGACGCTTGACGAGGTGAAGAAGCTTGCCGTGAGCATCGCGTGGTTCTCCGACGACCACTGGCGGCTGGACAATTACTCGCGTTTTTACGCGCCGCACTTCACGAAAGTCATTACCACCTGGTCCAGGGCGCCGGAGCGTTACGCGAGGTACGGCATTACGAACGTTATCCGTTCGCAGTGGGGGTTTAACCCGGGCGTGTATCGTCCCGTTGTCGTCCCCGGGCAGGACATCGCCGTGTCTTTCATCGGCATGAGGACGCCTCATCGCGAGAGGATCGTGAGCGAGCTTCGCGCGGCCGGCATCGCGGTTTTCGTACGCGGCTTCGGCTGGCAGGAAGGCAGGGCGAGTTTCGAGGAAATGTTGGGGATCATATCCCGCAGTAAGATCAGCCTGAATCTGAATCCGCCGATGTCGGCTTTCGCGCTCAAGCCCCTCGCGCAGATATTTTTCCGGCGGCGGCGCAACTGGATCGTGCCTGATTTTTGGCATTTCTATGCCAACCTCCAGTCATTTCTCCGCAAGCGCATTCCGCAGATCAAGGCGCGGCCGTTTGAGATCACGGGCTGCGGCGGCTTTTGCATCTCGGGCGACGCCGACGACATGAAAGATTACCTCGTGCCGGGGAAGGAGGTCGTACTCTACCAAGACATTCCCGACCTGATAGAGAAGATCCGTTACTACCTCGAACACGAAGAGGAGCGAAAGAGCATCGCGAAAGCCGGCTGCAAGCGGTCGATCCGGGAGCATACGTACCAGGTGCGCCTGAAGGAAATTTTCAAGCAATTGCGCCTTATATAGCATGGCCGCCCCGCCATATTTGACGGACGACGAATACCGTTTTGTGTACAGTCGGGCTCCTCGTTTGTGTCTCGACCTTGCGGTGGCGGATGCAGACGGCTTGATCCTCAGTAAGCGGGACATCCCTCCGTTTCAGGGGCTTTGGCACCTTCCGGGAGGCAGGGTCTATTATAAAGAGAGCGTCGCCGAAGCGGCGGCGCGCATTGCCGGCGCCGAAGCCGGGATCACCATAGCCCTGGACGGCCCTGTGGGGCACATAGAAGTTCTGGAGGACGGAGAGTTTGTTCACAGCGTGAGCTTGGTATTTTTTGCCAGGCATACGGGCGGGACGGTTCGCGGCAGCGAGCAGGGAAGAGAGATAAAAAAGTGGAAAGAACTTCCTGAGGACACCCACCCCGTTCAAAAGGATTTCTTGCGGCGGCGCTGGGACGAGGTAGTAAAACATATGCGGCAAACGGAACGAGCGTAATTTACCATGTCACTTCGTCAGACAATAGAAGGATCGGCTCGCCTTCACGCGGAGATCCTCAAAAACGAGGAGTTCCTCGCGCAGTGCGAGCGCGCCGGGCGCGTACTTGAAAAAGCGTTACGTAACGAGCACAAGGTTCTCGTTGCCGGCAATGGCGGCAGCGCCGCAGACGCGCAGCACTTTGCGGCGGAGTTCGTAGCCACGTTTGGCAGGGAGAAGCGAAACGGCTACCCCGTGCTGGCGCTCACGACGGACACCTCGTTCCTCACTGCCTGGGCGAACGACTTCGGATACGAGGACGTGTTCGCCAGGCAGGTGGAGACGTGGGGCAAGGAAGGAGACGTTTTCCTGGGAATTTCCACGAGCGGCAACTCTCAAAACGTGTTGCGCGCGGCGGGAGCAGCGAAGCGGCGTCGTCTCCCCGTGATCGGTCTTTTGGGCGGCTCCGGCAGCGCCCTAGAAGAACAATGCGATGTCGCGGTCGTGGTGCCCTCCGCGGTGACCGCGCGCATTCAGGAGGTACACGCCTTGGTGCTCCACGCCTGGTGCGAAGAAATCGTGCCTCACTTGCCATGATCCCATTAGAGACCTCAAGCTTATGTATTACACCTATGTCATAGGCAGCAGGAAAAGCGGCTATTGGTACACCGGCAGCACGAATGACTTACGGAAACGCCTTAAACAGCATAACGAAGGAAAATCAACCTGGACGAAAAACCGTACACCATGGGACTTGGTATACTATGAAGCGTGTCGTAACGAGGACGATGCAAGGTCGAGAGAGAAATACCTGAAAAGTGGTTCGGGCAAACGCTATCTCAAGAGTCGTTTAAGGCGTTTCCTGTCTCTAACGGGATGATAGTCCAAGAAACGAAGCTCGCTGGAGTTTTACTCATTAAGCCCGAACCGGCCGGGGGCGGCAAGGGAGAGATTTTTGAAGATGCGAGGGGGCTGTTCCTTGAGACGTACCACGAATCAAAGTACAAGGATCAGGGAATCGGCATCCATTTCGTGGAGGACGACATCTCCGTTTCACGGAAAGACGTCTTGCGCGGCATCCACGGCAACAATGAAACGTGGAAGCTCGTTTCGTGCACGTCCGGAAAAATATTTTTCGTGGCCGTCAATTGCGACGAGGCGTCTCCCGAGTTCGGCAAGTGGGAATCTTTTGACCTGGACGACGTGAATCACTGGCAGGTACTCGTGCCGCCGCGGCACGGAAGCGCGTATCTCGCGCTGAGCGACACGGTTGTGTTTCAGTATAAACAGTCCACGCACTACGCGCCCAAGAGCCAGTTCAGTTTTCGATGGGACGATCCGCGTTTTAACATCAGGTGGCCCGTAGATAAGCCCATTCTTTCGGCGCGCGACGCCACGTAGGAAATCATCATGTTTTACGTCTATGTTCTGCAAAGAGAGAAGAACAGAAAGCGCTCCGCCGGCGTTACAAACCATTCACTAACGAGATGCGGATATTGCTCGTAAATTACAAGTACGGTTACGACCGCGCGTGGAATGCCCTCGGGCGGCGGGCGTTGAGCTACTATCTGGAATACCTGCCGCTCAAGGCGGTCGCCGAGCGGCACGGCCACACGGCGGACATTTTTTTCATTGATGAGGCCATTCTTGCCAAGGGCCGCGAGGGCGCGCGGGCCGCATTTTGGGAGTACATTACGACGAACAAGCCGGATGTTTGCTTTGCGGGGTTTAACGAATACGACCTGGGGAAAGAGCTCTTTTGCAGGGTGCGCAACCAAACGAAAACGGCGCTCGTCTACATCGGCGACGACGATGCCTGGCGCTGGGCGCGGGTGGGCAAGCACTTTGCCGAGTGTTTCACCTGGATATTGACCTACGATTCCCGCGCGATACCGAAATACCAGAGTATCGGCTGCGGGAAAATCATCCATCACCAGCCCGGGGTGGACCTCGGCACCTACCGCAAGCTGGATGGCGTGGAAAAAGACATTGACGTGAGCTTTGTGGGGATTTACAACAAGCCGCGGGGGAATCTGATTAACTACCTCCGGAAGGCGGGCGTTGACGTGTTCGTGCGCGGGATCGGCTGGCCAGAAGGGCCGATAAGCCAGGAAGAATTGATACAGGTTTTGAACAGGAGCAAAATAAACCTTGCCTTGAATACGTCCTCTTTCTATATCGGCTGGCGGTCGATCGCGCGCCTCTTTTTCCGCCGGGCGCACTTTAGGGAAAGGGGCTTGCCGGTCAAACTCGACATCCATAATTTTTTTGATAATGTCCGTATGTGGTTCGGGAAGAAAAACCTTCAGGTGAAATCGCGCCACTTTGAGGTGCCTGCGTGCGGGTCGTTTGAGATGACCCAGGACGCGGACGACCTCAAGGATTACTACAAACTCGGAGAAGAAATTGTGGTGTACGCAGATAACGAGGACCTGGTGCGCAAGATTGAATATTACCTGGCGCATCCCGAAGAGCGCGAAGCGATCGCGCGGCGCGGCTATGCGCGCACCATCCGCGACCACTCGACCGAGCGGCGGTTCGAGGACATCTTCCGCATGATGGGCCGGCCCTTGTAGCTTGCGCTTTAAAAACGGCTTGCATTATGATATATGCACGATGATATTCTTTAGAAAACCCCATGGGAGGCATTAAAGGCAATATCGAGCAAATATTGAGAGAGATATCTTCCGTCTTTTCCGACCTGGAAGAGCGTCAGGTTGGCGTATTGGCCGATGAGATACTGAAGGCAAACAAGATTGTGGCGTGCGGGGCTGGGCGAGTAGGGATGGCGGCGCGGGGGTTTGGTATGCGTTTAGGGCATCTAGGACTCCCCGCTTACTCTGTCGGGGATTCTACGGCGCCGCGCCTCAAGGAAGGTGATTTGTTCATTGTTGGTTCCGGATCGGGTGAGACGCAGACCATATACGATCTGGCGCAGATTGCGAAAGAGAACGGAGCAAAATTCGCTCTGATTACGGGGAATCTTGAATCAAGAATGGCGAAAATCGCCGATGCGGTTGTTCTCCTCAAGGCTCCGTCAAAAACAAAACCAGTCAAAGATTTTCGATCTGTACAGCCAATGACGACCCTGAATGAGCAGTGCCTTGGGATATTCTTCGACGCATTAGTGCTCCGGCTGATGGAGAAAATGGGCGAGACCCACGAAACTATGTGGGAGAGGCATTCAAACCTCGAATAATCTTAATGAGGCCGTACCAGTTGTCCGCGTCTCTTGTGTGCGGCGACCCGCTTTCGCTCCGGTCGGAAATTCAGGCCCTGGAGAGAGGAGGGATCGATTACCTCCACTTTGACGTTATGGACGGCATTTTTGTTCCCCGCTACGGGTTGTATCCGGAGTTGTTAAAAGCGGTGCGCTCGGTCACCGATCTGCCGATAGAGGTGCATATGATGACGGAAGAGCCGGCGCGCTACGCTGCAAAGTTTGCGGAGGCGGGGGCGACTATCATTTCCGTGCATGCAGAGGCCTGTAAGCATCTTCATTATACGCTGAAAACTATTCGTGAGTGCGGCGTGAAAGCCGGAGTGGTGTTGAACTACGCCACTCCGCTCAACGCCCTCGATTACATCATGGAAGATGTTGATATGGTCATGCTCATGGCCATCAACCCCGGAGTCGTGGGCCACAAGCTGATTCCCGGCACGATGAAAAAGATTGCGGACGCAAGGAAGAAGATTGATGAATCGGGCCGCGACATCCTCCTTGCGATCGACGGCGGCGTGTCTCCGGAGAGCGCCGCAAATATGGTGAAGGCGGGCGCGAATTATTTGACGTGCGGGACATCCGCGATCTATAAGTCCAGCGCATCATTAGAGGTTACAATCAAGGAATTCAGAAAAGCAATTGAGGGGTAGGCGTGGTACAATTGAGTCATAGAGGTTCGCCGGACATGAGAAAATACCTCATCCTCTTTTTCGCCGCCCTCCCTTCGAGCGGCCAGCTCTACGTGATTGCGAGCCTGCGGAACGGAGGGGGCTCTCACGTGACCTACCAGCTTGATTACTACAACAATGCCGGGACCAAACAGCTTCGTGTCGGACGGGTGAGAGAAGGAGTGGCAAACGACTTTGCGAGCTACAACGTGAATCTGCATACGGGCGCCTGGTACCACCTTGTCCTCTGGTACGACGCCGCGAACCTGAAGTTGTATCAGGATACCGCAGAGCGGGCTTCGCAGGCCTTCTCCGGGAACGTGAGTGAAACTGCGGCTGGAGCGCGGGACGCACGCCGCTCGTTTCGTTTGGCGTGTGGATAAAAAACCGTCGGCAGTATCAGGGTTAGTGATGCCGCCGACGGGCGATAGATCGGGCCGCCGCGCCTTTCAGGGCGCCTGGCATAGCTCGATTTGTTTGAGTTCCAGCTCGTAGACCCCGGCTCTCCAGTCCGGGTAGGCCAGTTCGAGAGGGGGTGCCTTCAGACTGCGCGAGCGCCGCCGCAAGAACTGGAAAAGGAATTGGAAGTAGATGTGGTTCTTCGACCTGCCGAAGCGATCCACGAGGTTGGCCAGGGCAAACCAGCCGACCTCTTCCAGGGATCCATTTCCTACCCCGTTCTTTCTGAGGCGGGAGGCATTCACCGCGATCACGTGCGCAAGGAAAGGCGCGTCTGGTTCTGCCGGCTCGTCGTGGATCACGAGCCGCACCTTCCCAGCCGCGATCTCTAGGCTGGACCTATTAATCGCAGGGCCGAAGGTTCCGACAGGGCTCATCCGTGCCGGCACCACCGAGTAGCCCAGCTTCATGTGAATTGACCGGATTACTGCGTCGACGGGCGTGTCGTCGGTGCCTACGAGGACGTGGTGCCCGCCCGGGTTCGAGGTCGTGCAGGCCGGAGGGTTCGCGACCGAGAGCGCCCCTTTCAGGCGTCGGCAAACGAGAATCTCCAGCTCGCCACCAGATTCTGCGTATCGGAACAGGACAGGCTCTACCACAGGATGGGCAGACGGACCCCACCCCTTCATCCCCTCGCGCTGTACCTCACCACTGAGATGATCGAATCCTCCGAATTCTTTCACGGGCCACCTCCTTCGGTGAAAAAGTTTGTTCTAACAGCCGGAAAGGATATATCATTCTATTCTGACGTTGTCAAGCTCGGATGGCATCTCCCGCGCCCCTTTATTTTTCGCGGATTCATAGTAGAATGGTGTAATCTATGGATCCGGGTTATAAGGTGCTCATCACGACTGCGGGAATCGGTCAGCGGTTGGGGCTCCTTACGAAATTCACCAACAAAGCCCTTGTGCGCGTCGGCAAAAAACCGGCGCTCGCGTACGTTATCGAGGCATACCCGCCGGACGTGCCGCTTGTCATAGTCACGGGACATTTTGCCGACCAGGTGAAAGATTTTGTCGCGCTTGCGTATCCCGAGCGAAAGAACATTGAATTCGTTGAGGTGGACAAATATGAGGGGGAAGGAACCAGCCTGGGCTATTCCATGCTCGCGGCCAAGGACCGCCTTCAGTGCCCGTTCATTTTCCACGCCTCGGATACGATCATCCTGCATCCGGTGCCGAAGCCAGAAAAGAATTGGATCGGGGGATATAAGGGCGACGTCGATGCTTCACAATACGCTTCCTGGCAGGCCGTTGACGAATCAACGCTCACTTTCTCGGATAAAGGCGCCATGGATTTTGATTATCTCCACATCGGGCTTGTGGGGGTGAACGACCACAAAAAATTCTGGGAGATCCTGGAGCGTTCCTACCGTGAAAATCCGAACGACAGCGCGCTGAACGACTGCCGCGTCATCGTTCAGATGATCCAGCAAAAGATCCCGTTTGACATCGTGAATTTTCCGGTCTGGTACGACGTGGGGAACGTGACGGCGCTGCATCAGGCCCGCGAGAGGATGCCGGATAAATTCCACAATCTGGACAAAGTGGAAGAATCAATATTCCTTTTCGACAGGTTCGTCGTCAAATTTTTTGCGGACGAGAAAAACGTCGCGGAACGCGTCGCACGCGGAAAGCTGTTGAACGGCTTAGTCCCCGAAATTGAAGGCGAGACCAGGAATTTCTACCGCTATAAGTTTGTCCCCGGCTCCGTCTATTCCCGCGTCGCTACCCCGCACGATTTCTTGAAGTTTCTCGCCTGGGCCAGATCCAATCTCTGGGGGAAAGAACGTGAAATTGACGACGCCGGGTTCAAGAAGGTCTGCAGGGATTTTTACGAGAAAAAAACCAAGGAACGCGTCGCGAAGTTTTTGGAGTTTAACGAGATCTCCGACGAGGCCCACGTGATCAACGGCGAGCACGTGCCCTCCGTACAAGAGATGCTCGCGATGGTGGATTTTGACTACCTTTCCGCCGCCGAACAATATCGGTTTCACGGCGACCTGGTGCTTGATAATATTGTGAGGACTGCGAGCGGGTATTGTCTTATGGATTGGCGGCAGAATTTCGGCGGCCTATTGAGGGCGGGAGATATGTACTACGACCTTGCCAAGCTCAATCACAACCTGACCGTTAACCACGACGTCGTGCTGGATAACGGATTCAACGTAAAGGTTGCGGGGAGCTCCATCGTGTGCGATATTTTAAGGAAAGACAACCTGGTGCGGTGCCAGGAGGTGCTTCGGGAATTCATCCGCGAGGGCGGCTTAGACCTGAAAAAAGTGGAACTGCTCACTCCCATCATCTGGCTTAACATGGCGCCCCTCCATCACCATCCGTTCAACCTGTTCCTGTACTATTTCGGTAAACTGAACTTATGGCGCGTGCTCCAAAAAGACAAATAAATCACGTTAGAAATTCCCGTGGGATATTTCAATCCCCGCGGGGATTGTCCAGTGCGGCAACTCACGTCCCCCTGCGGCGGGGTATTATTTCTAACGGGATAAAGCATTTTATTTTGGACGTTGACGGCGTGTTTACCACCGGTCAGTTTTTGTACACCGCCGACGGCAAGTTCGCGAAGGTGTTCGGGGCCCATGACGCCGACGGCATAAAGCTTATCCGGCCCTATCTGGATATTTGCGCGATCACCGCCGACCACCGCGGGTTTGCCATCACCAAGAAGAGGGTGCAGGACGATATGGGGCTCACGCTGTATGTGGTCTCCGAGGGGGAACGGTTGGCCTGGCTCAAAAAGAAGTTTGACCTCGGCCAGTGCGCGTATATGGGGGACGGCATTTTTGACGTGCCGGTGTTCAGCCACGCGGGGTATGGCATTGCTCCGGCCAATGCGTTCTATCTTGCGAGGAAAGAAGCGGATTATGTGACGGAAGCGAGAAGCGGCGAGGGCGCGGTCGCGGAGGCCTGCTGGCACCTCATTGAAAAATTTTTTGAACCGCTCGATATAAAGACCTTACATGTCAAACGGCAATAAGCCGCTTACGCTCATCACGAGGGACAGAAGCGTGGTCACGGGGAAGAAGCGCCTGGAACACGTTTTGACCTACACGCACCATCCTGTTTTTATCGCGTGCACGGACGAGCCCGCGGAGCGCGACGTGTTCACGGACATGTCTTTTTCGATCTGTAAGGATTCGGGGATCATCCAGCTGGACAAGCTTATTCCGCTCGACGTTTTGTATTCCAAATATCATTCCGAGGCCCTGGGAGGCCTTTGGCTGGAGCATCACGAAAAATTCGTTGATTTTTTGGCGAAGTTTTTTCCCGATATGGTTCTGGAAATCGGAGGGTCGAATTGTTTCATGGCCGAACAGTATCTCAAAAAGCGGACGAGCGCTTATTGGACGAACATTGAGCCCAGCCCTGTCCCGTCAGACAACCCGAGGATCAAGGTGGTATCAGGGTTTTTCGATGCCGCCTTCAAGAAAACGGGCAAGGTGGACGCCGTCGTTCATTCGCACGTCCTGGAGCACATGTATGACCCGGATGCGTTCTTGAAGAATATCTACCGCCTGCTTGACGACGGGGGGCTGCATATTTTTTCCGTTCCCAATCTGGCGAAGTACTTGGAACTCGGCTACAGCAACTGCGTGAACTTCGAGCATTCCATATTTTTAGCTGAATACTTTATAGATCACTTCTTGGCCAAAAACCGCTTTGCGGTCATAAAGAAGCACTACTTCCACGAGCACAGCATTTTTTACGCCGCAAGGAAAACGGAGAAAAAACTGGATACCCGGCTGGCGTCCAAATACCGGGAATACAAGAAGAAATTTTTGGCGTACGCAAGGAACAACAATAAAATCGTTGCCGATATCAACAGGAAGATTGTAAAGACCGAGGGCGCGGTATACTTGTTCGGGGCGCATGTGTTCTCCCAGATGCTCGTTACCCTTGGATTGCGTACGGAAAAGATCAAGTTCGTACTGGACAATTCGAAGATCAAACAAGGGAAACGCCTCTACGGAACGGATCTCTTGGTGCAGCCCCCGGAGTTCATCAGAGGAGAAAAGAAACCGACCATCATCCTGCGGGTGGGGGCTTACAAGAAAGAGATACAGGCGCAGATCCGGAGCATAAATAAGTCGACGGTCTTCATTGAGTAACATGCGGCTTTGTTTCTACAACCCCCAGGTGGCGGACATCCTTGGCCTCACCCTGTTCGCGGCCCTGTTTTTCCCCGGAGAAGTGGGGAAGCGCAAGAGGCGAATGGATTTTTTGCTGGATGTTTTGCGGGACAAAAAGTACGAGACCGCCATTGTGGTTGACGGCACGGTGAGCTCCATTCCTCTTTCCCGCCTCGGCCCTTTTTTCAGCAGCAGCCGCTTTGTCAGGTTCTTTTCGTTTTTGGAGGCGTATGCGTGGTGCGTCGTGAACAGGATAAACCCCCTGAAGCAGGCCATAATATTTTCTTTCGGGCGGCTTGATCCGAAAAACGACTTTCTCTTCGGGTTCGCCTTTTTGGGTAAGACGTTTTTAGACGAGGAGGTGGTGGAGAGAGGTTTTTTCAAAAGATTCCGCGGCGCAAAAGCGCTGCACGTAACCCACTTTTTCGACAACACGGGGCTGATCGCGAATAACGTGAAGAAAACCGGCGCCAAAATAGCGGTTGCCGAGGTCAATCTGAAGAACTCGGGCTACTTCAACGCCTATTTTGGTTTTATTGATTCTGTGTGCCTGCTCCGGTTCGTGCTGCGGGAAAAGTACGTCAGTAAAACAGAGTTCTTTACGAGAAAGAACAAGTGCGTGGCCCTGGGAACTCTTGCGTTCTTTCCGGAAGCCAACAAATCAACCATTGACCACTTCGCGTTTTTCAGGACAGACACCCTGCACCCGATGAGGAAAGTGATTTTTGACAACCGCTCGAAGCTGCGTATAATTGACTCGTTGATCGGCTACCAGCCGAAACCCCGGGTCAAGAAGAAGGGGATCATATCGCTGTTCTTGTCCAACTTCGGCTTTGCCGGCAAGGAGTATCACGGGTTTAACATCGTTGATGTCTTCAACGAGTACCGGATGTTTATCGCTTCGGAAGAAAACATAGGCCTGCCGTCGGTGAGCGTTATCGAGGGTATGGCGTGCGGATGTGCCTACGTCGGGTTGGACGATCCAATGTACGCCGATCTGGGCATGAAAGGCGGAGTTCATTACATTCCTTATAACGGGACCATCAAGGATCTAGTCAAAAAAATCGAATACTATCAGGCACACGAAGAAGAGCTTAGGAAAATAGCCGCGGCGGGCCGCAGGTTGGTGCGGGAGCATTTTGCGAAAGACAGAGTGATACGGGACTTTTTTGAGGCACTGGAGGTGGTACATCGGAAGCATATCTCAAGATCTTCTACGAGCGATGCATAGCGGTACTCCTAAGATCATAGTTTGCGAACCCGAGCGGCTCACAAAAGAGTGTCGCGTGTGCGATTCCCGCGACTTACGGTTGGCGGTAGACCTCGGTTTCCAGCCATGGTGCAATAATTTTTTAAAGAAAGAAGAAGTGGGCAAGGAGCCGTTTTATCCTTTGCGCGTGGTGTTCTGCATGGACTGCCGGACGTCCCAGCTTGATTACGCCGTGCCTAAGGAGATCATGTTCGGCGAGCACACGTATCTCTCCGGCATCACCAAGACCCTAAGCGACCACTTCAAAGCCGTGGCCGAAGAGGTGGATCGCGCATTTTTCAGGGACACCCCCGGCAAATCAGTCCTTGATATCGGCTCGAATGACGGCACCCAGCTCAAGCATTTCAAGAATCTCGGTTACGACGTTATGGGCGTGGATTCGGCCGAAGTTCCTGCGAGAATGGCGAATGAAGCCGGCATCCCCACCCTGCACGCTTTTTTCAACCTGGATTCCGCGAAGAAGATGAACAGAAAGTTCCACATCGTGAACGCCGCCGGGGTGTTTTTCCACCTGGAGGAGCTGCACTCCGCGGCCGACGGCATAAAAGAGGTCTTGGCAGACGACGGCGTCTTCGTGGTGCAGTTTTTGTATATGAAGAAAATTATGCAGAACCTTGCCTTTGACCAGATCTATCACGAGCACCTGCTTTACTACAACCTAAAGAACCTGGAGACGCTTCTTAACCGTCACGAGCTATCCTTGTTTGACGCCTATCTTTCTCCCATCCACGGCGGCTCCATTATCGGCTTCGCCGCTCATAGAAACAAAAGAAAGAAAGCACCGCGGCTCTCCGTCTTGATAGGGGAAGAGGAAAAAAGCAAGAGCAACGAGTTCGCGACGTATGTGCAGTTCGCCGGGAGGATCAAGGAAATGAAGAAGAAAAACCTTGATTATCTTGGTCAGGCCAAGAAACAGGGCAAAAAGATATTCGGTTTCGGCGCGCCGGTTAAGGGCAACACGCTCTTGAATTACTTCGGGGTCGGCACCGACTACCTGAACTGCTTGGTTGAGAAGAACGAACTGCGGCGCGGTCTCTATTCGCCGGGCATGCACATCCCGGTCGTGATCGAGAAAGAGCTTCAAGAATTGCCCGATATGTATTACGTGCTGGCGTGGAATTTCAAGAAGGAGATCCTAGCCAACAATCAGTCCTTGATCGATCGGGGGATCGAATTTTACTTTCCGGTAAATCCGGAATAGAATAAGCCCACTATGAAAATCCTGGTGACTGGCGGGGCCGGGTACATCGGATCGGTGCTCGTGCCGGAGCTCCTGCGTTCGGGCCACGAGGTGACGGTCATAGACAATTTTATGTACGGTCAGACCCCGCTTTTGGATGTCTGTAATTTTCCGACCCTGACCGTGGTGCGCGGCGACGCGAGAAACGAGGAACTGGCGAAGAAACATCTGGTCGGCAAGGACGTCATAATTCCCTTGGCCGCCCTGGTAGGCGCTCCGCTTTGCGATAAAGACCCGGTCGCCGCCCGAACCGTGAACCTGGAAGCGGTGGAGATGATCCTGCGCCTGCGCTCTCCCGGCCAAAAGATACTTTTTCCCAACAGCAATAGCGGCTACGGGCGCATGGTGGAAGGAGTCGCCGCGTGCGACGAGACCACTCCTCTGGACCCGCTCTCTCTCTACGGACGGCTCAAGGTGGAAGCGGAAAAAAAGCTTCTCGCCGCCGGCGACGTGGTCGTTTTCCGCCTGGCGACCGTTTTCGGCGTGAGCCCCCGCCCGCGCCTTGACCTGCTGGTCAACGATTTCGTTCATCGGGCGGCCTACGATCGGGCAGTCATAGTTTTTGAAGGACATTTTAAGCGGAATTATATCCATGTGCGGGACGTGGCGCGTGCGTTCACGCATGCGATGGACAACTTTGAGGCGATGAAGAACCAGGCGTACAACGTGGGCTTATCCTCTGCCAACCTGAGCAAGCTGGAGCTGTGCGCGGAGATCAAAAAACAACTGCCGCACTTCGTATTTATTGAGTCGCCGATCGGCGAGGACCCGGATAAACGCAACTATATTGTGAGCAACGAGAAGATCGAAAAAACCGGTTTCAAGCCGCAGGTCTCACTAGAGGCAGGCATCGCTGAGCTGATCAGGGGTTACCAGATATTGAAGCGCAGCCACTTCGCTAATATCTAGCCCGGGGTCCGAATCCCGGGCTGGCCAGAGCCGTCCCCGTCTTGACTTCCGGTTTGTTTTGTGCCAAGGTTTTGCAGCACAGAATCTTGATAAGTTCACACTGGCTTGGCGATTTTGACCTGTCCGGCGGCACCGGACGCATGAGCGCCGCAGGGCGCAGGGAGAGGACCATGGATCAACCAGTCTTTGGAGTTTGGGAAATCTTTCCCAAACTAACGGAAGTGATCCGGTTGGCCCACGTGGAGTACGAGATGGGCGCGACCGGCCACGACTTCGGTCAGCACACCTTTGCGGTGGCGCAGGTCGCCCTTATCATCGCCGAGAACGAGATCGTGGGCAGGATTGCGGCGGCCGCAGGGACCTGTCACAACGCCGACCGAATGCTCCAGAAACGGCTGGGGGTCGGCAAGAGGGACATACCTGAAAAGCATGTCATCAGCCTCATTCGGGGATGGCTTGAAGAGAGCGGCGAGATCAGCGACGCAGATGAGAAGAAGATCGTCAGAGCCGTTCTTCTGCACAGCGAGCCGAACCTGGAGGATGGCGATGAGGTTCTTGTCGCCCTCCAGGACGCCGATCGGGTGGTGTGCTCGATGGCCGAGAACGTCATGACCACTGCCCAGTTCTGGACGGAGCTGCCGGCGATTGATCCGCGGTGGCTGGGGCACGATCCCGCCGCCCACTCGTACAAGGATCCCAGGTCGGTCCTGAAGCACCTGGAGTGCCGGTACGACTGGATAGATCCCGCTTCACGAGTCTGCGTCCGTCTGCCGAAGGCGAGAGCGCTTTTGGAGCGGCGGGTCCGCTTCTTGCAGGCGTACATCGCCGAAGTCGAGGATCAACGGGCGGAGATCGGCCTCTGGCCCTACCCTTTGGGGTCGTAGGAACAGATGACAGCGGGTGTTGCGCGGCAGCACCCGCTGTTTCAATTTTCGCCCGGATAATTTGCGCATCCGGGTTTTTTGGATTAATATCTATAATCGCGTTTAACCGTGTTCGGACGGGGAGGATCGGGACCGCTATGCGTGACGCCCAAAAAAGAAAAAATTTGATATTGGGAGCGGGCCTGCTTGGCTCGCGCCTGGCGTCTTTCCTAAAGGGAGCCGAGGAAGACGTCGTGGTGTTAGATCGGAAAGCCGGTTACGACCTTAGGCAGTCAGAGAATTATGCAGACCAGTTCAAATGGGCGGACCGAGCGTGGTTTGTGGCGTGGGATGTGGGAGTTTGGAAGCGAGAAACCGCACCGGCATACGAAGCCGAAATTTTGGACTCCAACCTCCGGCTTTGCCGCTCGGTGTGCCGGTCTCTGGAGGCGGCGGGCACGCCCTTCCTTTTCGTGAGCTCTCAAGCAGCCATAGCTTTAGAGGTGACGACCCTTGGCGCGACCAAGCGCGTGGGCGAACTATGGACGCGAATCCTAAACGGATATACGGCCCGCTTTTGGAATATATACGGCTGGGAGCCGGTCGGGGAGAAGAGCCACCTTATCCCGGACTTGATCTGGCAGGGCTTGCGGGGCGGAATAACACTCGCGACGAACGGCGAAGAAACGCGCCAGTTTTTATACGTGCAGGATTGCGTGGAGGCCTTGGTACATCAGTTCAATACCGGACAGAAGGTCGCCGACATCACGAGCAGCGACTGGACTTCAGTGAGGAATGTGGCAGAACTGATCGGCAAGAAGCTCGGGGTTGAGGTCGTTCTTGGCTCAAAACCGGGTAAGCCGTCCATGGCTGCTCCGGGGATACGTTTAGAGTCCTGGCGGCCCAGGTTCTCGCTGGAAGATGGCCTGGAAGAGACCATTAAAGAAGCAAAAGCATGGCGACAAAAAAATCCTTGATCTCTATTCTCTGTGCGGTTCGCAATGACGGCCGGTTCATCCGTGAGACCATGGAGACCGTAGTCGCGCAGTCCTATCCTCACTGGGAGCTGATCGTTATGGACGGCGCTTCCACGGATGAGACCCCGGAGATAGTGAAAGAATATGCGGCTCGGCATAAGAACATAATTTTCCGTTCCGAGCCCGACGAAGGTCAGTGGCACGCCCTGGATAAGGCGCTGTCTTTGGCAAGAGGTGAGTATATACTCCTGCTCTGCGGCCAGGACGGCTATTTGCATAGAGATTGGTTTAAGCATTGCGTGCAAGCGCTTAAGAGCCACCCGGCAGTATCTCTCGTATGGGGCATCCCGTTTAATATGAGCGAGGACGGCAAGCTCTTGGGGCCGCACTATGCCTACGCGAGTTTCTTAAAAGATGAGCAATATAATTCGGGGACGAAGCCGGTAAGCACGCTTATAGCAAAGATCGACTGGCGCCGTGCGTCGGCGCTCAAACGCTTAGGGCATCTCTTTGGTAAATTGACTTGGCCGCGGCTCAGGGTTTTACTTAGTTCGTTTAGGAAGCAGGAAATACCGCAAAAAGAGGATTGGTTTTTTTACTGGCTGCGCACCGGGCGGGTTTTCCCGGAAAGCAACATGTGTGTCCGCAAAAACGTGTACGCCAAGCTTACCACCAGATTTCCCAAAGAGAAGATGACGAACGCCGCGCTTTTGGATTTTTGTTTTGACTTCAACGCCAAGGGCTTCCTCGCTTACGGCCTGCCGCTTGCGGGGAGTTTTGGCCGTTCCCATGCAGCGGGGCAAGCGCTGCGCGAGTATGATGATGTGCTCACCGCGGGTTACTACAGAAAAGTAGCGGACTTTAAGGAGAAAACGAAGGGGCAGAAGGTGCGCTTTATAGACGCATTGGGCAAGGTCGTTTCCGAGCGCGTGATACCGGCATGATCATCAGCAGAACGCCGTTTCGCATATCGTTTTTCGGCGGCGGCACCGACTATCCTTCTTGGTACGGAAAGAACGGCGGCGCCGTGCTTTCCACAACCATTGACAAGTATTGTTATATTACCGCCAGGTACTACCCGTCATTTCACCCGACAAAACATCGCATCGTCTGGTCAAAGATAGAGCTGGTGGACAGCGGCGACGATATCGCGCATCCATCCGTGCGGGAAACCCTGAAGCACCTCCAGATCAAAGAAGGGGTCGAAATTCATAATGCCGCAGACCTTCCCGCGCGATCCGGGCTCGGTTCAAGCTCTACTTTTACCGTCGGCCTCTTGCACGCGCTTCACGCGCTCATGGATAAGCCGGTGACGAAAATGAAACTGGCGCTTGACGCGATGCATATTGAGCAGGACCTCATCAAAGAGAACGTCGGATCCCAGGATCAGCTTGCAGCCTCGTTCGGGGGCTTGAATAAATTTACGTTTGGCGGCGCGAGCGATATCGGCGTTCAGCCGATCGTGCTGCCCGACCGCAGATTAGAAGCGCTCCAGAACGACTTGATGCTCGTGTTCACCGGTTTTTCAAGGACCGCTTCGGAAATCGCGGAGGAGCAGATTAAAAACTCGCATCGAAAAGAGCGCGAGCTGCGGACGATGCACAGTATGGTCGATAAAGCGATCGATATCTTGCGGTCGGACGGAGATCTGAACGATTTTGGGAAGCTGCTGCACGAGACGTGGATCCTCAAGCGTGGGTTGAGCGGCAAGATCAGCAATCCCCAGATCGATGATATATATGAAGCGGCGAGGAATGCCGGCGCGATCGGCGGCAAGCTGCTTGGCGCGGGAGGAGGCGGATTTATGCTGCTTTTTGTGACGCCGGAAAAGCAAGCCAGGGTCCGGGAGGCGTTGAAAAACTACACGTTTGTGCCCGTGAAGTTCGAGACAGAAGGGAGTCAGATCATTTATCGCCAAAATGGCTCAGCGTAGCGGCGGGCCGGACAGGTGCGTGAACGCCGCACACGCGCTTTTGGTGATCGCAACGCTCAGTTTGGTTTGGCGCGCCTGGCATACGGGGAGCATTTACATCGCCCCCATCCTGGTCCCGGAGCTTTTTATCCTTAGCGCTGGTTTCGTGCTTGCGGTCTGTGCGTGGCGTTCGTCTCTGCCGCGCGCCGGAGAGTTTGCCGCGTCTATTATAAGACAGTACTGGTTTCTGATCATTTTACTCGCGGCGCCGCTTCTCGGTCTCTTGGGAAGCTCGCTCGCCGGACTCGCGTGGGGAATGTACTCGTTCCGTGTCGCGATCGATTATGCCTTTCTCCTCTTCGCGCTGCTCTTTTTCGTCATCGCCGCCTACATCGCTTTTGCCCGCCCGCGCACTCTCAAGGCGGTTTTCGCCGCAATTGCGATCTCGTCCGTTCCCTTCTGGCTTGCGCTCCATCGTTCGTGGCAGCCGCTTTTTCTCGTTCAAGGCAACCGGCTCCGCGGGGCGGGAAGCGACCCCAATCAGCTTGCTACGTGGATCGCCGTGGGGCTTATCGTGTCGATCGGTTTTTTTCTTTGGGAGCGCGGGAGAGTCCGGTGGTGGTGGTTCGCGGGCGGTGTTGTGAACGCGCCGCTTCTTCTCTGGACAGCTTCCCGGGCGGGGTGGTTTACGGCGGCGGTCATCCTCCTCGCCGGGGGGGTCTTCTTCCTCGCGGAGAGGTTTTCGCGCGAGAGAGTCCGTCTTTTAGGGACGGCGTTCCTCGGCATTGCGGCCTCGCTCGTCATCGGATTTTTTCTTTTCCCCATCCCATCGCGTGTAGTCATTGCGACGCGCGCGGCGAGTCCGTTCGTCAGCGACGAACAGCTTGCCCTCATCACGCGCTGGGTCGCGGGAGGAACAGAGGCTGTCCCTACGTTTGAGATCCCATCTGACAATCGGACGCGGCTTCTACAAGAAGGAACGACGATGCTTCTCCGTTCGCCTCTCGGTTTCGGGCCCGCGTACTACCTTTGGAATCCAGTCGCCGTTACGGGGAGTGAGTACCGGCTGGGGGTCCATAACGCATGGCTTGATATCGGGCTTACCGCGGGCTGGCTCGGACTCGGCGCGTGGGCGTTCTTCATGGTTGTGGTGGGGCGCGGGGCCGTGCGTCTTGCGCGGCGTGGGGAGCCTCAATTCCTCGCGCTCGCGGCCTCTTTTTTCGCCCTCCTGCTGTTCGGGTTTTTCCTGGGCATGTTTACCGTGCGCTGGTTTTGGCTTATTATGGGGCTAGTTGCGGCGTATTCAATGTTGGACGGTCGGGGCGAGCTTGCGCCCGCACATGAAAAACAAAAAGAATCGTAAAGCGGTTTTTCTGGATCGCGACGGGGTCGTTATTCGGGAGGTGGACTACCTCAGCCGTCCGAGCCAGCTGCGGTTCCTGCCCGGCGCGGCGGCGGCTCTGCGCAAACTGAATCGGGCCGGCTTCGCAGTCATAGTCGTCACCAATCAAGCGGCCATCGCCAAGGGTTTGCTGACCGAGGACAAACTTCGCCGCATACACGATTTTTTTCTTGATCGTCTGGCGAAGAAGGGCGGGCGGGTGGATGCCGTCTATTACTGCCCCCATCACCCGGAGGGCAAAATAGCGGAATACAAAAAGAAGTGTTTTTGCAGGAAGCCGCAGCCGGGCATGCTTCTGCGCGCCGTGCGCGAACTTGGACTGAAGAGTCGCGGCAGTTTCATGATAGGAGATACAACAGGGGATATTCTGGCCGGCAGCCGAGCGGGCCTCACGACCATTCTTGTCGAAACCGGCCATAAGGGAAAAGACGGGAAATACGCTGCGCAGCCGGATATTACGGTGAAAAATTTGAGCGAGGCCGTTCGCGTCATCCGGAGCGGGCTTAAGGCCTAACGCATATGCGAGATCACTCTACGTATTCTCTAAAAGCGCTTGTCAAAAAAGTTCCCGGAGTTGCGGCGGCGTACCGGTATATGCGGGACTACCGGCTTCTCCGCGCCGAGCCCCGGCCCACGCCTTTCGGTTTCAAGATCGTCGGCAGCAAAGCCATGCAGGATGGCAACTACGAAGTTACGGACACGGAAGTTTTCCGCAAGTTCGCCGCAGGCAGCGATGTGGTAGTGAATGCCGGCGCGCACATCGGCTATTACTGTTTACACGCCTTGGCGCTGGGGAAGCGCGTCGTTGCTTTTGAGCCCATGCCGGCGAACAGCGCCGTGCTTTGCAAAAACGTTTTCCTGAACGGCTGGGGGAACAGGGCGGAGGTTTTTAAGCTGGCGCTCGGGGAAGCTGTCGGGATAGAGCCCATGTATGGGCGGGGAAGCGGATCGTCTCTTATCAGGGGATGGGCGGGATTTTCCTCCAAGTTGCCGACCCTTGTTCCGGTCTCCACGCTTGACGCGGTACTGGGCGACAGGTTTAAAGGGCAGAAGGTGCTCGTGCTTGTGGACGTCGAAGGAGGTGAGCACGAGCTTTTGCTGGGAGCGAAGAAACTGCTGGACGCTGACCCCAGGCCGATATGGATGGTAGAGATAGCCCTCTTTGAGCATCAGCCGAAAGAGCGCGGAAGAAACCGCAATTTTCTTCGCACCTTTGAGTTGTTTTGGGAACGCGGCTACGGGGCGTACGGAATAGTCGGCAAGGAAGTGAGATCGTTCAGCCGAAAAGAGATAACCGCGGACCCGGGCGCAGTCAAGAACAATCTTTCTTCTTCTAATTTCATTTTTATTCATGCCTCAGCGGACGCCGTGTAAGGTCAGCATCATCCTGCCCGTCTACAATGGCGCGCGTTTTATCGCGCGAGCCATTGAGAGCGTGCTCAAGCAGAATTTCGCACAATGGGAGCTGATCGTTGTGGACGACGGGTCGGATGACGAAACGCCGGAGATAGCCGGTTCTTTTGCGAAGCGGGATGCGAGAGTCCGTTATTTACGGAACCCGGAAAACCTCGGCATTCAACGCACGTTGAACCGCGGCCTTTGCGAGGCGCGCGGCCGGTATGTCGCGCGGCTTGACGATGACGACGTGTGGCTTGACGGGGGCAAACTCGGGTCGCAGGCGGATTTTCTTGATTCGCATCCCGATCACGTCCTCGTCGGCACGGGCGCGATCGTGGCCGATGAACAAGGGCGGGAGCTTTTCCGCTTTATGGGGCTCCTGACCGACGAGAAGATCAGGAACACTCTCCTTCGCAAGAATTGCTTCACTCACTCGACCGTGATGTTCCGGCGGGACGCCGTTTTGGCGGTCGGCGGCTACTCGGAGGATGCGCGTACCCGCCACGTGGAGGACTACGATCTGTGGCTTCGGCTGGGCACCCGGGGCCTTCTCGCGAACCTGCCTCTGTTTGCGATCCAGAGCACCCTCCGTTCAGGCAACATAAGCTGGCGCAACAAACCGGAGCAGTTGAAGAAGGACATTGAACTCGTGAAACGGTATAGAGGGTCGTATCCTCGCTCCCGTTCCGCTCTCGTCTTTGCGTGGGTCCGGTACGCGCTGTACCGGCTGCTTCCTTTCTTCCCGTTCAGAAAAATCGCGCTCAAGCTGTATAAGACGTATTAATGAAGCGGATCTTGCCGGCGGAGAATGGCGGTGAGCAGCGGTTCGCGGAGGACAAAAAGCGTGGCGAGGTATAGGGCGGCGGAGAGAGCGACGTTCACGAGCACCGGCGCCCCGGCGAATGCGACGAGAGCCGTCACGGCCGACATGAGGAGCGTCGCTGCCGCAATTCGCGGAAGATGCGGCCAAGGGGCGAGGGGGACGATGCGGCGCAGTTTTATCCAGTTCGTGCCGACCGTTAAGAGGAGTGCGATAACAGTGGCAACAGCCGACCCGGTAATTCCGTAGGGAGGGATGAGGAGGTAGTCGAAGAGGACGTTTGCTCCCGCGCCCAAGGCGGTGGAGGCGATAAATGCTTTTTGCGCGTCGTGCGCGAAGATCGTATTCGCGATAAGCGCACCCGGGAATACGAGAAGCACGGTCGAAAGAAGTAGCTGAAAAGCCGGTGTGGCCTCGGCGTATACGGAGCCGAAAAGAAGCTCCAGAAGCGGTCGGGCTACGATTATGCCTCCTGCGGCAAGCGGCAGAGCCATAAGGAAAGCCGCGGCGAGAGATTTTTCGGTGACGAGGCGTATGCGCCAGCCGTCTTTCTCCTGAACGAGGCGGCTTATGATCGGGAAAAGGCCGGCGCTAAGGAGCGCCGGCAAGAGGTAGAAGAGCTGGATGGGACGCTGGGCCGCGCCGTAGAGCCCCAGTTCATGTGCGCTCCGGAACCAGCCGATGAAGAGAATGTCGATGTTGATCATAAACCCTCCGAAGAGCCCCATGACGGCGAAAGGCCACGCGCTTTTTAGGATCGGCCGCACGAGCGTCCGGTCAAAGTGCGAGATGAGATTTCTGAACTGCCTGATTATGAAAAAGAATACCAGGAGAAAACCTATGCCGCTGCCCATGGTGTAGCTCATCGCGAGGGCGGCTGGTGTCGGTTTAAAGAAAAGCACCGCGAGGCTCAATCCTGTGATCGCGACGTTCGTCGCAACGCTGAACAGCGCCTCCAGATCCATCCGGTTCTGGGCATGGGTAACGGAAAAGCCGAAGTCGCGCAGGGAATCGAAAACGAGAAGGAGGGCGATGAGCGGAATGAGCGCCCGCGCTTCGGGAATCCTGGTGAAAAGCGGCGCGATCGTGACCGTGGCGAGCGTGGTAATGCTGAGGACAATGAGCTTGAGGGTGAAGGTCGTGGAAAAATACGCCTTCAGCGCCTCAGGTTTTTTAACCGCTTCCCGCGTGAACAGGGGAGAGAGGCCGATGTCGGAGAAGATGGTGAAGAACGCCGCAAGAGAAAGGGCGTAGGAGAAGATGCCGTAGCCCTCCGTGCCCAAAACCCTCGCCGCGTAAATGATAAGTACGGCGCGGATGACCTTGCTTACGAACGCGCCCGTCGTAAGCCAAAAAACATTCCTTAGCGCCGTCTCGCGGAGACCGGCGCCGCGGGGAAAAAGAGAGTTGATTTTTTTCCACATCGCTATACGATGATGCAATATGAGCCTAACACACTATGGCGGTTAAAAAAAAGAAGAAAGTAGTGGCGGTTTCCGGAGGATTTGACCCCATCCACGTCGGCCACATCCGAATGTTTGGAGAAGCGAAAAAACTTGGGGATGTGCTCGTCGTGATTTTAAATAACGATAACTGGCTCCGGAAGAAGAAAGGTGCGGTCTTCATGGCCGAGGGGGAGCGTAAGGAGGTGATCGAAGCTATTGGTTGCGTAGATAGGGTGGTGTTGACCCGGCACCCGCGGAATCCTGCCGACATGACCGTGAGCCGCGATTTGGCGCGCGTGAAGCCCCATATTTTCGCAAACGGCGGAGATCGGACCGCGCCCGACCGCAGAGAAGCCGCGGCGTGCGCTCGGATAAAATGTGCGATGGTCCACAACGTGGGCCGCGGCGGAAAAGTGCAATCAAGCTCGTGGCTTTTAACCAACTATTTGAGGCGGAACGGGAAGATCAAGCAGGTCTGAATGTTGCGTTGCGGGCGGCGGAAAGAAGCGCTGATGCAGTGCTAGTATCTGGCGCTTTGTGAACAAACAGGTGCGCGTCAACCCGACAGCGAGGTAATGGTCCTCTTTATCCCCTCGCGCAGCTGGATTTTGGGTTTCCAGCCGAGCACCCTTCGCGCACGCCTCGAGTCGAGCGAGATCTGATACACCTCGCCTTTGCGGTAGGGGGCGTAGCGTGGTTTTCCTCGGAAGCCCGTCTCGCGGGCGACCGCGTCAAATATCATCTGGTCGCTTACGGGCTTACCCCATCCGATGTTCAATGTTTCGTTCCTGCCTCGCCGGAGCGCGATCTGGTTTGCTCGGACGATGTCGCTGACGTGCACATAATCGCGCTTTTTGGTCCCGTCGCCGAAAATAACGGGCCGCCTGCCTGCTTTCATGAGCCCGCCGAAGATCGCGACCACTCCTGCTTCGCCCTTGGGGTTCTGGCGTTCTCCGTAAACGTTCGGATAGCGGAGGATGAGGTGCGTGAAGCCGTATTGCCGGCTGTAGAATTTGATCGCCTCTTCTCCGAGAAATTTAGAGAGCCCGTACGGCGAGAGCGCGATTGGCGGCGTCTCTTCTGGGGCGGGGATCTTTTTTGGTTCGCCGTAGATCGCGCCGCCGGTCGAGGAGAAAATGAATTTTTTATGTCGTCCCCGGCCGTGTTTCCCGAGCGCGAGGAGTACGTTGGCCGTGCCGATGATATTGGTCTCGTACGTGGGCGTGGGATTGCGCAGGGATTTTACCACCTCGGCGATCGCGGCGTGGTGGTTCACGACCTCCGGCCGCTCCTTCGTGAAGATCGCCTCCATGCGGCGGAGATCGCGGATGTCGGCATGGTAGAATGTTGCGCGCGGATCGACGTTTTTTCGGAAACCCGTCAGAAGATTATCTATGACAACGACTTTATGACCCGCCTTTATATAGGCGTCGGATACGTGACTGGCTATGAACCCGGCGCCGCCGGTTACGATGATCTTCATGACTATCTTGGACTGACGAACAAGAGCTTTATTGTTTTGAGGAAAATGGCGACATCGAGGATCGGAGAGCGGTTCTTCAGGTAGTAGATATCATATTGGAGTTTTTGTATGACGTCGTCAATGGTCGCGTCTTTGCGGTGGTTGATCTGCGCCCATCCCGTGACGCCGGGCCGTATGAGGTAGCGGATCTCGTAATAGGGGACTTGCGGCGTGAGGCGGCGGATGATCTCCGGCCTTTCCGGCCGCGGACCGACGAATGAGAGCTCCCCTAATATGATGTTCCAGAGCTGGGGAAGTTCGTCCAGATGGGACGCCCGGAGCGCTCTGCCGATCGGCGTGGTGCGATCGTCGTGCGTGCCCGACCAGACCGCGCCGTTCGTTTCTGCGGAGCCGTCAGGGGCAAGGGCGACCATGGTGCGGAATTTATAGAGCGTGAATTCTCTTCCGCGCTCGCCGACTCGCGTCTGCCGATAGATCACCGGGCCCTCTGACGTAAGCTTGATCAAGGCGGCGATCAAGGCCACGAACGGCAGGAGCGCGACGCCGAGCGCGAGCGCCACGGAGAATTCGATGAGGTGCTTTATGCCTTCGAACCACGGAGGGCGCCGCGTGACGTGCTCGAGGAACCATTCTTCATTGATCTCCGTGAGCGGCACTTTTTGGAATACCGTTTCGTAAAAGTGAGGGAGGTCTTGGATCGTGACTCCTGCCTGAAGAAGCCCGAAAAACACTTTGGCGAAGTGCGAGTCCTTTTTGAAATGCGAGGGTACGACCAAGAGGTCGATCCGCTGGCTCGTGATGAGGCGCTTCCATTGGGGGAGGTCTTTGAGCGACGAGAGCGAGTCATTGCTGAATGCGGGAATGACGCGGTAGCCAAGCTGGCGATTGTTGTTCAAGAACTCCGTAAGTTCGTGCGTCGTCGGACTCTCGCTTACGAACGCAACGGCGGTAGGCGTCCCCATGGTGGCCGCGATGCGGTTTGCGGCAGCGCGCCATGCGAATTCGATCGCGGCGAAGAGAACAATGAAGAGGGCGAGATTCGTTTTTGGGGTAATGCCGAAGAGCGGGATGAGGTAGAAGAATGCGATCGAGAGCGCGGCGCCCGTAAAGAGCCCCGGGCCGAAGGCCTGGAGAAGGTCATAGGTCGTGCGCAGGCGCCGCATATCGTAGAGACCCGCGATATAGAAAATAAGGAGCCAGACTAGGAAGATAAGGCTCATGGGCGCGAGATGGAGCGACACAAAGGCAGGAAACCGGCCGCCGTAGCGCAGGGCGAGCATGAGAAAGAGGCTCGCGTAGAGAGCCGCTACGTCGCCGACGAAGAGCAGGAAGATTTTCGCCTTATTGGCCTGATACATGGCGTGGTTAGGGACGGATGTCGGTTGAGGTGGTATCGAACGGCCGCTTGCGGAACGTGACCCAGAAAAAATTAATGGCGTACCGCAGCCCGGTCCGGAGAATTCCCTCGCGCGCGAGGCGGCGGCCGGAGATATAGATCGGAAGGCCGAACGTGAACTTCACCGGGCCTATCGTATGAAGGCGCCGCGCGATATCCGTATCTTCTCCATAGAAATTAATGGTTGTGTCGTATCCGCCGATCCGCTCAAGAGCCCAGCGTTTTACGACAAAATTCCCTCCTTGAACGAGCGACCCGATCCGCAGCACGAAGCGGTTGAGCAGGTAAAACAGAAATCCGAGGCCGTAGAATACTGCCACAAAGAATCTCGCGGACTTCGAGAGATCATAATACATATGCGGTCCGGAGAGACAGATCAACGCGGGGTTCTTCTCGAATTCACGGAGTACGTTCGCAAGCCACCCCCGGGGGAGTACGGCGTCCGCATCGATGTTCGCGATGAGCTCTCCCGCGGCTGCGCGGAGGCCCGCTCGCCGCGCCCACACGATGCCTTTCGTGGGCTCATCCACTATCCTCACGCCGGCAAAGCCCTTTGCGATCGTCTTCGTGCGGTCGGTCGACGCGTTATTCACCACGATCACTTCCGCGTCATACCGTGCGCCGCGAAGTTCTCTCTCAATAGATCCCAGGCATTTCCCGATGTACGCTTCTTCGTTGTATGCCGGGATCACGAAGCTCAGCTTCATACTTTCTGATTATAGACGGTTCTCGCGTTCTCGTAAATCGTTTCCCATCGGTCGGCGATAACTGCGGGAGAGAATTGTATCGCAAAGCTCCTCCCGTTTTTCCCCAGGGCGCTTCGCAGGCCGGGGCGCTTATAGAGCTCTTTGATCTTTTCGGTGAGCGCGCGGATATCGCCCGGAGGGATCAGGAAGCCGTTCCGTTCGTTCACATATTCTTCGAGCCCCCACGCGCGCGCGGCGACGACCGGAAGCTCCACGAGCATCGCGTGCATCATCGCAATGCTCTGCGTTTCCGCCGTGCTCATCATTACGAACGCGTCGGCGGCATTATAGGCCGCGACCAGCTGCTCTTCGGGCAAGAACCCCAGGAACTTTACGCGATCTGCGACCCCGCGTTCCCGTGCGAGCGTCTCGAGCGACTGTCTTGCCATGCCGTTCCCTGCGATCGCGAGCGACACATCGGGAAGCTCTTCCTTGAGGAACGCCACGGCGTGGATAATGGCGTCGATGTGTTTCTCGGGCGCGAGTCGTCCTGCGTAGAGAAGGGTAAAGCCGGAAAGGCCGAACTTCCGCTTCATGGCGATCCGCTTGCGGAGCGGCAGGAAGAGTTTTGTATCGAGCGGATTCGAGATGACCGCGTGGGACGCCCGGAAGCCGTACGGCCGCATTTCACGGAATATGGATTTTGACGGCGCGCTTACGAACTGCGGGCGGTTATAGAACCATGTGACGTACTGGATGGCGCGCCTGCGGGCTGATTCTCCGGAAAAAGGCGTATAGTGCATGAATTCGGCGGTCGGCGTGTGGTTTGTGCCGACCAGAGGCCTCCGAAGCATCTGCGCGGCGAGCAGTCCCTCAAGGCCGATCCCAAGTGGTAGATGGACGTGTATCACGTCGGGGTTGAATGCGCGGACGCGTAATGCGCGGAATCCCAGAGGGACGACGACCCTGCCTTGCCCGGTGCCGGTGGGATAGGGCAGGGATGCAAAGCGGTGGATGCTGATGTTTGCGCCAAGGTCGATCTCTTTGTAGGGCAGGTTGAGCGCGGCGTAGTTGGCGGGGCTGTAACGCGGGGCGAAGAACGCGATGCGGTGTCCGCGGCGAGCAAGCTCTTTTCCGGTGCGGAGAATGGAATCCGTGATGCCGGAGAGCTCGGGATAGAAATTGTCGGAGAATATGGCGATGCGCATTACGGGGTGCCGTTTTGGATGAGGCCCGCTTCTTTCTCCAGGCGCGCGGTGATGCGGCGGACGACAGACCGGTAGAGCAGATACAAGAGGGCGGCGAAGACGACCGCGACTCCAAGTATGAGCTCGGTATGCTGGACTCTCCGCACTGCTTCCGCAAACGCCTGTCCGGAAAAATAACCGAGGCCAAGGAACACCAGCGTGTTGGGAATGCCGATCAAGGTGTCGGCGAGCACGAATTTTTTAAACGGCATTTTATTGGTGCCGGTAAGGATCAGCCCCGTGACGGCAAGAAAAGGGACGTATTTGAAAAGCGCAAGACCCTTGAGTTGGTGGCGGCTCAAGAATCCCCGCGCCTTATCCAGCCGGTCTTCCCGGATGCGCAGGAGCCGTACCAGTCGGCGGATCACGGCGTGGTGGCCGAAGTAACCGAGCGTGTAATAGCACACATCCGGCAGGACATCGCCCAGGATGGAAAGCAGGAATACGAGCGCGACGTTGAAATAGCCCAAGCTCGCGGCAAAAGCGGCGGCGGCGGTGACCATGGGACCCTCGACCACCATGCCGATGAACATAAGGGGATAGCCGAAGACCGCTAATCGTTCTACAAGCAGCTGTGCTTCCATACTACACTACCATTGTAGCAGACGGCGGCGCTTTTATGCGCGGTGCTCGTCGCGCCGCGCGGGGAAATTGCAGGAAAGCATCATAGTCGTCTATACTAGTGAGCATGCGGCCGCTTTTTTCGGAACACCGCGCGTTTTGGACCAGGGAGCACCGGCGCTCGCTCTACGTCGGGCTCCTGCTCCTGTTCATAAGTTTATTCATCGAAGTCGTCGCCGGCCGCTATTCGGCGCGGCGCGCGCTTGATGCGAGCTTCGTAAACGATTTGATCCTCGACAACCTCGCGGCCGTCAACCTGGACTTTATCATCGTCGAGGGCGCCATTGTTTTTTGGGTCGCCGTCTCGGTGCTGCTTTTCTCGCGTCCGCGCTATCTCCTCTTCGGGCTCAAAGCCATCGCGCTTTTCATCATCACGCGTTCGTTCTTCATCAGCTTGACCCACATCGGCATCTATCCAGACCAGATCGAGTTCGGCGTTACGGATATAGGGTACCGCTTCTACGGCTTATTTACGTTTCAAGGGAATTTCTTTTTTTCCGGGCACACCGGGCTCCCGTTCCTCCTCTCTCTCGTGTTTTGGGATAACATGCCGTGGCGGAAGTTCTTTCTTGCGGTTGCGATCGTGTTCGGCGTGAGCGTGCTCCTCGCTCACGTGCATTACTCGATCGACGTGTTCGCGGCGCCCTTTATCACGTACGGCATCTTTAAGGTCACCCAGAAGCTTTTCCCGAGCGATTACGCGCTCCGTACGGTATGAGGCGGTGCGTGCGCTCACGATGTTTTGACACGCTTCATTCGCCTGCTATAATCCGCGGATATGGATGAGACGCCAAAGCAAACAAGCGGCGGCCGCGACGTATTGTTGCCGGCGAGCATCTTGGTCGCGGCGCTTATGATCTCGGGCTCTCTTATTTATTTCGTGCGCCAAGGAGCCCCTGGCAGCGCCACGGGCGTCGTTCCCGGCGCGCCGCAGACGCCGCCGTCCAATGCGCAGACCAGCGCCTCCATTCTTGAAATAAGAGAGCGCGACGTGATACTCGGGGATCCGAAAGCGCCGGTCACGATCATCGAATACGGCGACTACCAGTGTCCGTTCTGCGGAAGGTTTTTTGAGCAGACCGAGCCGCTCATCAAGGATAACTACGTGAGAACGGGGAAGGCGAGCATGATATACCGGAACTACGCATTTTTGGGTTCGGAGTCCACCAAGGCCGCAGAAGCGGCTGAATGCGCCAAAGATCAGGGAAAGTTTTGGCTGTATCACGACGCGATCTATGCCGCGGAGGTGAAGGACGGCGTGGAGGGCAACGGGAATTTGAACCGCGACCTTTTCCTGCGCCTCGCGCGCGAGGCGGGGCTGGATGCGGGCGCATTTACGGCGTGCTATGACGGCAACAAGTATGCCGATGCGGTGGCGAACGAGCGGCGAGCCGCCGAAGGCGACGGGGTGGATTCCACCCCAACGACGTTCGTGAACACGCAGAAAATAAATGGCGCGGTGCCGTATGCGCAGTTCGCCGCCGCCATAGACAAGTTTCTCACCAGCAAGTAATCAGACCATCTTAAAGGGCGGAACATTATTACTACAAACAACAATGGCATATTCCAGTGAAGGCGGGACGGAACGAGTATGGCATAAAGCGGGCGACGCAGACGGATGCACCGGAGATTGGACGTGCTCGAATTGCAGCGCGAAGATCACCGAGCTTCCTTTTGCGCCGGATAAAAGCCGCTTGAACATGCTCCGCTGCAAAGATTGCTACCGGACTATGAGGCAATCGTTTAGGCGCTAGGCCTTTTTAGGGGATCGCGCGGAACGGCCTGTTTTCCTGACGGGCCGTTTTGTTTAGAGGGGAGGTGCTTTTTGACTCTGTACGGCGCCCGCGATACAATTTTTCTATCATGACGGTTCACTGGGTCGGGCTTGTGTGCGGAGTGTGGATCCTGCTCTCGCCGTGGCTTTTGGGATGGAGCAGTATCTCCACGATACTGTGGAGCAACACGGTCGCAGGCGTGGCGCTTATCCTGGTGAATCTATGGGCTATAGTCGGTACAAAACAGTCATGAATCGCGCGCCGATAACGCTCTATACCACTTCCGCCTGCACCTATTCCAGGATGACAAAGCGATTCCTGGAACAGCACGGCATTCCGTATGTCGAGTATGACGTGATTGGCAACGACGCCGCGCGCGCGGCAATGGTCGCGAAATCAAGCCAGGTAGGCGTGCCCGTGATCGAGGTTGACGGCGAGATATTCGTCGGATTCGACGAGCGGGAACTGCGGCGCGCCTTGGATCTCGCATAATGTACGACCTTCTCATCGTGGGCGGAGGCCCCGGCGGCGTTGCCGCGGGTGTATACGCGGCACGGAAAAAGATGAAAACGGCTTTGGTCACCGATTCGTTCGGCGGCCAGTCGCTCGTCTCAGCGGATGTCCGGAACTGGATCGGCACGAAGTCAATTTCCGGATTCGACCTCGCGAAAATGCTCGAGGAGCACCTCCGCGCGCAGGAAGACATAGAGATCCTTGATAGCGACCTCGTGGTATCCATAGAAAAGACGGGAACCGGCTTTCGCGCCGCCACAAAGAGCGGCAAGGCGCTTGAGACGAAGTATGTCCTTGTCGCTTCCGGGAGCCGCCGCAAGCGGCTGAACATCCCAGGCGAAGACGCGTTCGAGGGGAAAGGGGTCGCGTACTGTTCAATCTGCGACGCGCCGCTGTTCAAGGACAAGGTTGTTGCGGTTGTAGGCGGCGGAAATGCCGGCCTCGAGGCCGTTCTTGACCTTTTCCCGTACGCCTCGAAAATTTACCTTTTGGAATACAGCGATTCGCTCAAAGGTGACCCGGTGACGCAGGAGAAGATCAAACGCAATGCGAAGACAGAAGTTATTCTTATGGCGCAGAGCACGGAGGTAGTGGGAGAGAAAATGGTAACCGCCCTTCGGTATATCGACCGGACGACGAACGAGGCCAAGGAATTGAAGCTGGACGGCGTATTTGTGGAGATCGGCATTGTGCCGAACTCAGAGATCGTGAAAGGGCTCGTAGAACTGAATCAGGCAGGAGAGGTTGTGGTGGACCATAAGACCATGCGCACCTCCGCCCCGGGCATCTGGGCCGTGGGCGACGTTTCAGACGTGCGCTATAAACAGAACAATATTTCAGCAGGCGACGCGGTCAAAGCGGCGCTCAATATTTACGAGACGCTTCAAAAAGCAGGCGAGCCGACCTTGTAAGCGAAAGCGCGTTAGGGCATCCGCTGCTTGCTTTTCTTTGGGGATTTGTTATACGGTCCCGCGCGAATAGGCGCTTTCCCCCTTGACAGGTTTTTCGGTCTGCCCTATATTGTATTGGCAATCCAAGGTCGAGAGTGCTAAATCGCGAATCAACCCGAATATTATCGCGAATGCCCTCTGATGTCCTCTGGGTCGGATTCGGGGTGA
>Ga0076062_101_pt1 | contig 59047 bp, 66 predicted proteins | sample RifGroB1_FD_68177 | JGI IMG/M metagenome (GOLD analysis project Ga0076062, IMG submission 68177) | Parcubacteria bacterium GW2011_GWB1_56_8
TCTGGACTGGTACAACAACAAAAGGCCCCATCTGGGCCTCGCTATGCAAACCCCCGCCGATATTCTCAAAGCTATTCCAAGCTATTGACCAGAGAACGGCGCAACAGAAAAAGCCCATATTTTAGGGCTTTTTCTAGGTTTCTGTATTGGATTAAAAAATTTTCTTCCCCCAAAATTAAAATATGGTTCTAGCCGACTCGCTTCACCGAAGCTTCAGCGAGGCGAGTGTTTTTAACTCTCGATCATAGTATATTCTTTTCTTTGCTCTCGCGCTATTTCAGCCAACGCTTTCATGGCCGATAGTCTTTTTCTCTCTAAGGACGGGAGAGCGGGTTCGTAATAGATCCAATTTAGAAGCCGTACGGACTCCTTCTTTGAAAACTTTATTTCCCAGATGGGAACGCGATTTTTATCGCTGGGCTTATTGCAGATTAGTGCGCCATGCAATTTAGTAAGCTCGTTCACCCTCTTTTGAAGCCAAGTAATATGGGATTTACTGGCGGAGATAAACCGCACAGAGAGCCTCAAGTTATTATAGGTTCTGCCGCGGTAAACGTTGTACTGGTCGTTATAAAAACGTATGCTTCCATCTCCGTCTAGGTGGCCGCGAAGGAAATCTCTGAAAAACACATCAGGTACCGCAATAGCGCCCAAGGTATGAGTTTTCGCAGGAGTTAATCCTATTTTGGCGAGCCAATTATAAAACCGAACAGCACCAAATTGTATCCGATATCCTTTTCCACCGTCAGTCTTGCAAATATTGTTTGTGAGATTGAGGCACTTGGAAAAAGTACGAAGCATACCTACTTCGGCGGAGCGCATGATAATGTGCCGCCCGTCGTTGGACAAACAACCGTCTGTGGTTAGAAGCCCAACGGCGTACGCAAGATTCGGACCCCATTCAAAGTTTTTAAAGGGCAGTTTTCTTGCCATTGTGCCGAGGGAGGGAGTCGAACCCTCACGTCCTTGCGGACAATGGGTTTTGAATCCATTGCGTCTGCCGATTTCGCCACCTCGGCTTTATCTGCTTGATAATACGGCAAATTTGGCTTAAAATCAATTATAAATGGCTCGAGTCATATCCATTTGCAATCAAAAAGGAGGCGTGGGGAAAACGACTACGGCGGTGAATCTTTCCGCCTACCTCGCGCTCTTGGGGAGGCGGACGCTTCTCGTGGATTTTGATCCGCAGGCGAATGCGAGCTCTGCCCTGGGCAGCAACCCGCTCCATACCGAGACGAGCGTGTATCACGGCATCTTCGGGGCGGCTGAACCGCATGCGCTTCTCCAATCGTCGCCCCTCGCGAATCTGCATTTCATTGCGGCGGCGCCTCACCTTGCGGGTGCCCTGGTGGAGCTCGTGGGATTGCCGCAGAGAGAATATTATCTGCGGAATTTTTTGCACCACCTGCGGCATGAGTACGATTATATTCTGGTTGACCTGCCGCCGAGCTTGAGTCTGCTCACGGTGAACGGGCTCGTGGCGAGCGACGAGGTGCTTATCCCTGTACAGGCAGAGTACTACAGCCTGGAAGGATTAGGTCAGCTGTTGCATACGATCGAGCTCATCCGCACCAATCTGCGGCACCCGCTTGCGATAAGCGGGGCGTTCCTCACGATGTTCGATCGAAGGGAGCGGCTAAGCCATGAAGTGCGGCGGGAGCTCAGAGCCCATTTCCCGCATCACGTGTTCGACGTCGAGATCCCCAAAAGCATTGCGCTCGCAGAGGCGCCGAGTTTTTCCAAGCCCGTAGTGCTCTACCGTCCCGAGTCAAGCGGCGCAGAAGCCTATCGGCGGCTCGCCGAGGAGATCGTCGGCCAGGAGAAAAGCTCTCCCCTCGCGTCGCAGCCTGTTTTTTCGAGCCATAACTTCGGCGATTTTAATGTAGTGTGATATCACGATGCTGGGAAAAGGATTAGAGTCGCTCATCCCATCCGCGGGGTCCGGAGATGATTCCGGAGCGCAGGGGGGTATTCTGCCCGCGCCGCAGGAAAGAGATACGTCTGCAGAAGTTCGTCCTGAAGAAACGCCTGCGTCCGCCGAGAGAACGGACAGCGGAGACGCGGCGATCCTGGGATCGCCCCCTCGTGGTGTGCAGGAAGCCGATCCTCCTCTAGTCGTTACTCCTCCGCCTCCCGCAACAACTGCGCCGCTGTCAAGCGGCGGCGGGCATGTGTATGAGCCGCAGAAATTCCACGAGGCGATTTTCCACATAGAGGTGGAGAAGATTCAACCGAACCCTCATCAGCCGCGGCGGGAATTTAACGAGGAGAGCATCAAAGAGCTCGCCGCCTCCATCCGCGAGTTCGGCCTTCTGCAGCCCGTTGTCGTTACGAAAGTCGAACGTGAGGTGCCGACCGGCACCGAGGTGGACTACCAGCTCATTTCGGGCGAGCGGCGGCTCTTGGCCGCGAAAATGCTCGGCCTCGAGCGAATACCCGCGATCATCAAGAAAGTTGACGTCGCCCACGAGCGCCTTGAAATGGCGATGATAGAGAACATTCAGCGGCAAAATTTGACACCAATCGAGCTCGCGCGGGCGCTCACCCGCCTTCAGGAAGAGTTCCGCATGACCCAGCGGGAGATCGCGACGCGTCTCGGCAAGAGCCGGGAAGTGGTCGCGAACACGGTGCGCCTTCTTGATCTGTCGCCGCCGATCCAGGATGCGCTCGAAAAAAATCAGATCACGGAAAGCCACGGCCGCCTCCTTCTTTCGATTACCGACCCCAAGGCGCAGGAGCAGCTCTTCCGCGACCTCCTCGCGCAGCACCTTACGACGCGTGAGTTGCGGGACCGAGTGGACGGTGCGAGGCCCCGCGGGGCTATCAGACGTAAAGCAGCGGGACTGCCGCCGGACCTTCTTATGCTTCAGGAAAAACTCAGCGCCGAACTCGGTGCTCCGGTGAAAATCGAGCGGCATGGAGATACAGGGAAGATTACGATCAGCTTCTATTCCGGAGAGGAACTACAGCACATCGTAAGCCGCCTTGGAGGCGAATTACAGTAGCTGATAGCTGATTTGTTTCACCCCCCGGATCTTTTTGAGTTTGAGGACGAGCTTCTCGATCTTTTTCCGATCCGCGGTTTCGCAGTGGATCTTTATCATTGAGGAATTGCCGCTCGGCTGGCTGCCGGTGTGCGCGTCCAAGATATTCACATGAGATTGCGTGATGGTGGCGGAGACGTCTTTTAAGAGTCCGATGCGGTTCTGCGCCACGATTTTCAGTTCTGCTTTGGAGGGATGGATGCGCAGCGTGCTTGTTCGCGTTCGTTCGCGGAGGGCGGATTTGATGTGTTCGCGCGCGAGCGCTGTTTTTACGAACGAGAGCCAGTCTTCGGATGGTTTTTTATTTTTTTGGGTGAGAATTTCGACCATATCGCCGGACCGCAGTTCATGGTTCAAAGGTACGAATTGGCCGTTTACGGTGGCGCCCGCGCAGGCGTTGCCGATATCGGTATGAATGTGATAGGCGAAATCTACGGGTGTCGAACCCTGCGGAAGATCGATGACGTCCCCTTGCGGGGTGATCGCGAACGTCCTGTCGCGGAAGAATTCGACTTTCATTGCGCTCAAGAAGTCTTCCGGATTGATTTCGGCGTCGCGGTATTGTTCTTGCCACTGCTTGAGCTGCTGTACCCATTGGAGCGTATTCTTGAATTGCTGATCCCATCTCGGCTGCGTTGTCTGCCCATCAGTTGCGGCTTTGTACAGCCAGTGCGCTGCAATGCCATATTCGTTTTCTTCGTGCATTTCCTTGGTGCGGAGCTGGATTTCCACATACCGGCCCTCTGGGCCTATGACGGTGGTATGCAAGCTGCGGTAGTTATTCGCCTTGGGCATCGCGATATAGTCCTTGATCCTGCCGGGGAGTGGAGGCCAGTGCCCATGGATGGTCCCGAGCGCCGCGTAGCAGTCCTGCGTAGTGTCCACGATCACTCGGAGCGCCACGAGGTCGTAGATCTTGTTGATGTCCATATCGAAGCGCAGAAGTTTCCGGTACAGGCTATAGGCGCGTTTTGCGCGGAAGTCGACCGCAGCCGGCACGATGGTTGCGCCGTGAAGCATCTGCTCAAGCGCAGGCCATATCTTTTCAAGATACGCCCGGCGTACACCGTATTCTTCTGCGATCTGGGTTTTGAGCCAGCGGGATTCTTTAGGGTGGAGATAGGGGAACGCGAGGTCCTGCAGCTCGCCGGCGAGCTCGTACATCCCGAGCCGGCTCGCGATCGGCGCATACACTTCCGCGGTCTCCTCGGCGATGCGTTTTTGTTTCTGCGGCGGGAGCACGCCGAGCGTTCTCATATTGTGGAGACGATCCGCGAGCTTGATGAAGATGACGCGGAGGTCTTGGCTTAAGGCAAATATCATTTTCCGCAAATTCTCGACTTTCGCCTTGGCGCCGCGGTATTTCACCTTGCCGAGCTTGGTGACGCCGTCAACCAGGAGCGTCACTTCGTCGCCGAACGAGCGGCGAAGCTCGTCGATGTGTACGGAGGTATCTTCGAGGACGTCGTGAAGAAGCCCGGCCGCGACGCTGGTGTCGTCAAGCCGCCATTCGGAAAGTTTCTCCGCGGTGGCGGTGAGGTGGTTCATATACGGCTCGCTCGTTTTCCGCCGCTGGCCGCTGTGGGCTCGCTCTGCGAAGCGGAACGCACGCGCCACAAGGCCGTCAGGATCCTTTTGTATAATGTCTTTTACGCTCACGCTTCCACTCTAAAGCGGGCGCGCGAAAATGCAAACCGCATTATCGCGTGCGGCGCGGGCCGCGTTTTTTCGCGGTGACCCGTTTTTCGGCAACTTCGGGATTGGTCGGCGGCGTAGGTCCGGGCGCCTCCTGCGCCTTGCGCGGATCTTGCCATACTGCATAGTCGCAGGCGGGATATTTATTGCAGCCCCAGAAGATCTTTCCCTGGGCGCGCCCGCGCTTGTTGACTCGGCGCTCGATAAGTTCGCCCGGCTTGCCCCGCTTCGCGGGATCTGGCGAAGCCAGACATTTCGGGCACGGGATGCCTGTCGGCTTCGGAGGTTCTTTCAGGGTCTTGGTGTTCCTGCACTCCGGGAATCCGGAGCACGCGAGGAACTTCCCGAATCTGCCGAACTTCACAACCATGGGCTTGCCGCAGCGTTCGCATAGCGCATCCGTTTTTTCTTCTATCAGCTCCCTTTTTTGTACTTCTTCGTATTTTTCTTTCAGGTTCGCCGAGAACGGCCCGTAGAAGTCATGTATGACTTTTTTCCATGCAGTTTCTCCTCGCGCGATCTCGTCCAGCTCTTCTTCCATCTTCGCCGTGAACGCAACATCCACGATGGCGGGGAAGTGCTCGGCGAGCACCTTATTGACGAGAGCGCCGAGCTCGGTCGGGTAGAAACGCCCACTCTGTTTTTCGACGTAATTCCTTTCTTGGATCACCGCGATCGTCGGTGCATACGTGGACGGCCGGCCGATCCCGTATTTTTCAAGCGTTTTAATCAGGCTCGCTTCGTTGTAGCGGGGAGGGGGTTCGGTCTCATGTCTTTCGGCCGCGACCGAGCGCAGCGTGAGCGCCTCGTTCTCTTTGAGCGCGGGGAGCTCTTTCTCCTCGAATTTCATCGGGAGAATTTTCAAGAAGCCGTCGAAACGAAGCGTGTTCCCGTTTGCCGCAAGCAAGTACGTCTCATTGCGCGTGGCGTGCGTTGCGGTTATCTCGATGCGCGTGGCGTCGAAAAGCGCAGGCGGGAGCTGGGATGCGATAAAGCGCCGCCAGATGAGTTCGTATACCCGCGCATGATCTTTATCCAGCTTCAAGGACGCGGGGTCGTTCTCCGGCTGCGTGGGGCGGACCGCTTCATGAGCTTCTTGCGCCAGGCGCGACTTATTCTTGAATGCGCGCGGCGCAGGGAGCTGGTAGGCCGCCGGAAGATTATTCTTGATCCATGCGAACGCGCCGCGCAGCGCCTCTTGAGAGAGGTTCACCGAATCCGTGCGCATATACGTAATGTGCCCGCCTTCGTACAGCTGTTGGGCGAGATACATGGTTTTCTTCGAAGAAAAACCGAGGCGCTTTGCCGCCGCTTGTTCGAGCGTGCTGGTGGTAAATGGCGGCAGGGGATTTTTTCGCACCTCTTTCTTGTCGACCGATGTGACGACGAATGTGGATGCGGTGAGCGCTGCGCGAATACGTTCGGCCTCAGATCCGCTAAGGACGCCAGGCTTGGGAACGGCTTGGCCGTTCACCCTGACTACATTCGCTTCGAAATCGCCGTGGGCGCCCGCAAGTACCGCGATAATGGTCCAGTACTGCTCCGGTTTGAATGCGCGGATCTCTTCTTCGCGATCGGCAATAAGGCGGAGCGCCACGGATTGTACGCGTCCGGCAGAAAGGCCGCGAGCGATCTTTTTCCACAGGAACGGAGAGAGCTGATATCCTACGAGACGATCGAGCACCCGGCGCGCCTGTTGAGCGTCGACAAGCGCCATATCAATGGCCCGGGGGTGGAGTAGCGCCTCTTCGAGCGCGGCTTTCGTGATCTCATGGAACGCGATCCGTTCGATTACGGGCGTGTTGGCTGTACCAGTATCGCGCGCGCCGCGCCCGGGGGTTTGGCCAGGCAGCGGGAGGTCGAGGGCTTTCGCGAGGTGCCACGCGATCGCTTCGCCTTCGCGGTCTTCGTCAGTTGCAAGGATGATCCGCTCGGCCGTCCGTGCGGCTTTTTTAAGCGCGGTGACGCGCGTCTGGGCTCTGCGCGGCGTCACATACTGCGGTTCGAAGTCATGCTCGACGTCGATCCCAAGCTTGCTCTTGGGGAGGTCGCGAACGTGCCCATAAGATGAAAGCACGTCGTACTCTCCGCCGAGGAAACGATCTATTGTTTTCGCCTTCGTGGGAGATTCCACAATGACAAGTTTTTTCATGAGATAAGCGCGTACCCTCCTTCGGATTCTTGGATGCGGTTCTTGATCGCGAGGAAAGACACTGCTTGGTTTGCGATGGGAGTTTTCAGCTTAGAGAGCTCAATGATTTTGTCAATAGATAGGGGCGTTGCAGACGCCCGAAGGACATCAAGGATAATTTTTTCCTCCCGGGTTTCCGAAAGGTCTTTCGTGACCGCTTGCGCGGGAGCAAGGTGGAGTGCTTCAAGAATGTGAGCGGTGGAGGTGACGAGTTCAGCTCCGGCGCGGATGAGCGCATGTGAGCCGCGGAAATGGGGGTGCGGCGCCGGCCCCGGCACCACGAATACGTCCCGGTTTTGCTCAAGCGCGAACCGCGCGGTGGCCAGCGCGCCGGAATGTTCCGGCGCCTCGATCACGAGCACGCCGCGCCCGAGGCCGCTCACGATGCGGTTCCGCTCCAGGAAGCGATACGGCAGGGTCGGTGTGCCCGGCGGATACTCTGAAACGATCGCCCCGTGGCGATCCAAGATCCTTTGGGCGAGCCGCTCATGGAGCGCAGGGTAGATCCGGTCAATGCCGCTCCCGAGTACGGCGACCGTCTTGCCTCCTGCGTCGAGACAGCCGACGTGGCTTGCCGCGTCAACACCTAGGGCGAGCCCGCTTACGATCACAACCCCTACGCGAGCGAGTTCACCCGCGAACGCCCTCGCAAGCTCGCGGCTGGACTCTGTCGCTTTGCGGGTTCCCACTATTGCGAGCGCCGGCGTATCACGGCCGGGCAATGTTCCGCGGACATAGATCCCGAACGGCGGCCACGGGATCTCCCGGAGCCCCGGCGGGTACGCAGGATCGTTGGAGAGGATGAGGCGGATCCCTTGTCGCTCGAGCGTGCGCCATGCGGCCTCCGGGTCGATGCCGCCCGCTTTTTCTTTTGCGAGAGAACTCCACGCGGTTTGCCAGTCCTTATATTCTTGTCTCACGCGAGCGAGCGCGGGGTAGTTCGCGTGGAGCGCGAGCGCGGGCTGTTCTGATATACTATCTAGTGGGATGCAAAATGTGCGGCGAACAGTATGGCTGAATATCGGATTTATCGCGCTCATAAGCATTGTCTTCGGCGTAGCGTTGTATTTTATGGATAGGGAGTTTCTCTTCCGTGCCGGGAGCGTATACGCAGACCGCTCGATCATCCAAGGGCAAGCGTGGTCAGTCGGCATGCTCGCGGTCCTGAAGCAGGCGGCGCCCGAAGCGAAGAGGTACGAAGAACGCCTGAGATTGCTGCTGCCAGCCAAAGACGAACTTCTTGATTTTCCTAGGCGGCTTGATGGTGTGTCGCGCGCCCATCAAGTATCTCAAACCTTTTCTTTCCGCGGTAATGCGGTTTCGCCGCAAGGGAACGAGCCCGGGTACATCGGCTTTACCATTGATGCGGTCGGCTCATATACCAACGTAGTCAATTTCTTCCGTGAACTAGAGGTTAAGTCTACGAGGTTTTTGGTGAGCATCGACAGCCTGGACATAAGCAGAAGCGACCCGCAATACCGGGCGCGCGCGGAAGGGAAGGTATTCTTCCGTTAACCACGCAAAATTCCTATGAGGAAATTTTTTAGAGTCCATCAGGAGATTATTTTGACCGCGATCGGGACCCTGTTCGCGCTCGCCGTAGCCGCCGCATTTATATGGGGCCTTGGCGCGATTATCACGAATTTCAACTTAGCCATCAATCGCCCCACGATCCCCTCTGTGCCGCCAGACTTCAACATCCGAGGAGCCCAAGAAGTGCTCGGCGCGAGAGGGATCTCCGAATAGTCCGTTCGCCTGCATGGCCTGCGCGGCTCAGAGATGTGCGCGCGATCCGGTGCGGACTTGCCCAGCCGCTAATTTTGAGGAAGAATAAGGACGACCTTTGGTTGATAGTATGCGCGATTAGCTCAGCCCCGACGCACTTATTTCTAAATTACAATTAAGGAAGTCGGGGAACCGACAGGGCGTCGGCTTGGTAGAGTGCCCAGCCCTTTCATGATACGCGCCCATAGCTCAGTGGTAGAGTGCTTGCATGACACGCAAGAGGTCCGAGGTTCGATCCCTCGTGGGCGCACCAAACCTGACCGGTCAGGTTTTCCCTGTCGAGAGGATCGCGTGCCGTTGCCCATGCGTAAAAATTATTGATAATGGCGGCATGTTCTGATAGGCTGGAGGATGAAACTATGCGGGCGGCTAGTTCAGTGGTAGAACGCTGTCCTGATAAGACAGAGGTCATAGGTTCGATTCCTATGCCGCCCACCGAATGATCCATTTCTCCCTCGCTGCCGCTTATAAGACAGAGGTCGAAGGTTCGATTCCTTCCACACCCACTCGATTCGCCTCAAACTATTGAGGCTCACTCGCGGTAAACCGCCCCAGCGAATCGAGTGTCCCGAGTGAAGTCGAGGGACGTATTTCATATTGTAAGACGCGTACTCGCGATTCGAAACTGTTTACCTCACGGCAATGGCGCCTAAGATTATTTATGAAGATGCAGATTTTCTTGCCGTAAACAAGCCGGCTGGACTGCTCGTGCACCGCGTTTCAGGGAAGCGTGGCGAAGACGAGACGCTCACGAGCTGGCTTCTCTCCCGTTATCCCGAGATAAAGCGCGTCGGCGACGATCCGGAGGCGCGGCCCGGCATCGTGCATCGCCTGGACCGCGAGGCATCCGGCGTGCTCCTTGTGGCGAAGAATCAGGACACATTTCATTATTTAAAATCTCTTTTCAAAACGCGCGCGATTACGAAAATTTACCTCGCATGGGTTCGCGGCAGAGTTCTGCCGCGGAGAGGCGCGGTGGAGAGTCCGATCGGCATGGTTCGCGGCACGCTCAAGCGGTCGCTCCGCGGCGCGCTCATGCGCAAAGAGGCTGTCACAGAGTATCGTGTCTTAGAGTATGCGGGCGAAGGGACTAAGGAACCCTTCTCGTTCCTCGAGGTGCGGCCTCGCACCGGAAGGACGCATCAGATCCGCGTGCACCTCCAGAGCATCGGGCACCCGATCGTGGGCGACCGGCTCTACGGACCGAAAAGCCAGCCGGCATGGGCGACGCGGCTCATGCTGCATGCGCTCTCGCTCGAATTCACCACCCGGCAAGGGGAGCGTCTTAAAATAGAAGCAGAACCGGATACGGGGTTCGTACGGCCTCGTTTCGGGATAGACGGGTCGGCCGAAGCGGCGTGATTGGGGGCGTGTGTGCAAGAGAATTTCGGCGCAGATACGGCATGAGAGTTATCCACAGGAGCTTTCTACGCCAGGCCTTGCAGCTATGGTATACTCTATCTGAACTTCAAAAGGTCGATTTTATCGCAGAATCTTATGCAACAGAATCGAAATCAGGAAGCGCGCGGTTTTACGCTCATCGAGCTTTTGATTGTTATCGCCATTGTCACGATTTTGGCAGTGGTGGTGGTAGTGGCCTTAAACCCCGCAGAACTTCTGCGGCAAGCCCGAGATTCGAACCGCGTCTCTGACCTTGCGACGCTCAGAAGCGCCATCGCGCTCTACCTAGCAGACGTGGTGAACCCGAACTTGGCGTCATCGAGTTATGGCTACAGCTCTTGTTACCTCTCAACATACGCCGGGAATGGAACTGCGTCGAGCGGTTGCGGCGTATTCGTGACTGTGGGACAAGGCAACGGCGGGCAGAACGCGAGCTTTACTCTGGCGAATTACCGGAAAGCCGACGCAACGGGCTGGATCCCGATCAACTTCAATGTGATCAGCTCTGGCGCTCCGTTCGGCAATTTACCGGTTGACCCGAGGAACGACTACTTGTTCTACTACGCCTATGCGGCGACCACGACCAACTTGACGTTTGAAATTGACGCCAAGATGGAAAGCTCGAAGTACGGCTTCAACAACGGTTTGGGCGGCGACGTGGTGTCAAATGACGGAGGCGATTCCACTTCAACCTATGAAGTAGGAAACGCAGCCGGCCTTGCACTATAGGAGTCCGTCAGAATCTGTAACAACAAAAAGAGCGCGGATAGACGCGCTCTTTTTGGTTCTTATCCGGGCTTTTGATATACTAATAGGCGTAATCTCATTTACATGCATCTTCCCATACCGCCACAGCAACTCAAGCGCAAATTAGTCCAGGAGAATCTGATCACCCCGGACCGATTTGATGCGTATCTCGCCGAAGCAGAGCGGAAAAACCAAAGCCTGATAGACATTCTTATCTCCGAGAAAGTGGCTGATCAGGCGTATCTCAATAATATTCTTGCGACCTCCCTGGGGGTGGAGATGGCGAACTTGGAGGCGCGCACGGTTGACGAGGAAGTCCTTCGGATGCTCTCAGAAGATGTCGCCCGCCAGCGCCAGGTCATTATCTTTCATAAAGAAGAGGACGGCACGCTCGACGTGGCGATGCTCGATCCAAGCGATCTTGAGACGATAGAATTTCTCCAGCAGCATCTGAAGGCGAAGATCCGTTCCTTCCTCGCTACCGTTGACGACTTGAACAAAGGTTTTTCAGTATACGGCTCGCGGTCAACCGGCGATTTCAAGCGGATCATTGAGGAGAACATTCAGGCATCGCTGCGGAGCCAATCCAAGACCGCGGAAGAGGCGGCGACCGAGTTGCCGATCGTCGCGATCGTTGACAACCTTATCGCGTACGCCATTTCGCTTCGGGCGTCCGACATCCACCTTGAGATCCTGGAGGACTCCACCATGGTCCGATATCGGATCGACGGCATCCTCTACGAGATCATCCGCATCCCCAAGACCGTGCACAGTATTCTCGTGGCGAGAATAAAGATCCTCTCGGGGCTGAAGATCGACGAACACTACAAGCCGCAGGATGGCCGCTTTCGCTATACGCTGGTCAATCAGATGATCGACGTGCGGGTCTCGATTATGCCTACGTTCTACGGAGAGAAGATCGAGATGCGGCTTCTCGAGGCGACCCAGAAGCCGCTTTCCCTTGAAGAAGTGGGGATGCTGCCGGAGACAGCCGCGGTGGTTTTAGAGAATATGAAGCGGTCCTACGGCATGACGCTCGTGTGCGGCCCGACCGGGTGCGGCAAAACCACCACGCTGTATGCGATCATGAATATCTTAAATAAGCCGAACGTGAATATCGCCACCATCGAAGACCCGATCGAGTACAATATGCGGTACGTGAATCAATCGCAGATCAACCCGCAGGCCGGCGTCACGTTCGCCTCCGGCCTTCGCGCGCTCCTCCGCCAAGACCCGAATGTAATGATGGTGGGCGAGATCCGCGACAAAGAGACGGCGGACATCGCGGTCCAGTCGGCCTTGACCGGCCACATTCTCTTATCTTCTCTGCACACCAACGATGCGGTGACCGCGATCCCGCGCCTCTTCGATTTGGAGGTTCCTCCGTTCCTGGTCTCCTCCGTCCTCAATATGGTGATCGCTCAGCGGCTGGTCCGGCGGATCTGTTCGGTGTGCATCTACTCATACGACCCCGGCGTCGAGGTGAAGCAGATCATCGCGGATCAGATCGCAAATCTTGGGGAAGTCGCCGCAGAGGTCCAGATTCCGAAGAGTTTTTACAAAGGGAAAGGGTGCGCCACTTGCGGGGGAAGCGGCTACCGCGGGCGGCTCGGTATTTTTGAGGCGGTGAACATTACTGATATAATTAAGAAGTTTATCGCGGAGACGCCCTTTGACCTCGAGAAGGTGCGCCAGACGTCGCGGGGCGAGGGGAGCGAGACGATGTTTGAGGACGGCCTCCACAAAGTCGAACTCGGCCTCACCTCGATCGAAGAGGTCCTCCGCGTCATACGAGAGTAGCCATCGCGATGCTCTACCACTATTTAGCAGCGGACAAGACCGGGAGGCTTATGGAAGCCGACCTAGACGCCGATAATTTGGCGCAGGTGCTCCAGCATCTCGCGGGAGAGGATCTGCGTCCCATCACCGTGAAGCCGGCCGCGGGGACGGTGCGCGGGGCGAGGAGTTTTTTCGGGCGCATCCGGCTGACGGATAAGATATTTTTAACGAAATATCTTTCGCTCATGCTCCGTGTAGGGACCGATTTGCTCTCCGCGATTAATATTCTGATCGCCGATTTCGACAAGGCGGCGATGAAGAACTTTCTTATCGAGGTGCGCGAGAACTTGAGCCACGGGCGGCCATTCCATGAGACGTTCGCGCATCACCCGAAGACGTTTTCTCCGGTATTCGTAAACCTCGTGAAGGCGGCGGAGGCGTCGGGCAACCTCCAACAGACCTTCGACGACTTGAGCGGGGCGCTTGAGCGGGAAGCGGAGCTAAGAGGCCATATCCGGGCCGCGCTCATATACCCCATTATTCTTCTTGTAGCCGCCCTCCTTGTATTCATATTTCTCGTGACGTTCGCGCTCCCAAGGATCGCGCAGGTGTTCCTTGAAAGCGGCATCAATCCGCCGATATTCTCGCGCGTCGTGTTCGGCATCGGGCTCTTCGTGAACGACAACTTTCTCGTGCTCTCCATCATTTTCTTATCACTGGCGATCCCGGGAGCCCTCTTCGTTTTCAGGACCCACATGGGCCGTCATATGATGGACCGCCTGATAAGCCACTTGCCGATTATAAAGCGGCTCTATCGGGACATCGCCGTGCAGCAGTTCGCGACGACATTCAGTTCGCTCCTTAAGGCGGGCCTCCCGATCATCCAGGCCATGCGCATCACCGCGGAGGTGATCGGTGCGGAAGAATTCCGAGTAGCGCTCATGCGCATCGCCGACGAGGGGCTCTCCAAGGGACTTACCGTGGGCGAGGCCTTTAAGCGGGAGACGGTTTTCCCCAAGGTGGTCACGAATCTTGTCGCGATCTCAGAGAAAGCGGGCCACTTGGACGACGTACTGCGGACCCTGGCCGACTTCTACGCATCGAATATCGACGCGAACGTGCGGACGCTCGTGGCGTTCCTTGAGCCCGCCCTCCTGCTTATGATGGGCGTGATCGTGGGGACTATTGCGCTCGCGATCATCGTGCCGATCTATCAATTAACCGCCCAATTTTAAGATGGCGAAAGCGGTCATGCGGCGGGGTACGGCGGCGTTCGCGAAGCGGGGCACGACGGTTTTGGAGCTCGTGACGATACTCGCGGTTGCCACGATTCTCGCGGGAATTGTAGTGTTGAATCTGACCAATCGAAAACGCGTGAGCGAGCTCTCGACGACGACCGTGCAAATAGTCGCGCTGCTTCGCGAGGCGCAGAGCCGTTCTATGTCGCAGGCGTCAGGAGCAAGTTGGGGAGTGCACTTCGAGAACGCGACGACCTCCGCCCCTGCTTACGCGCTTTTTGCCGCGAGCTACAGCCCTTCGACGCGTACAGGATATTATCGTTTGTCGCCGTTTGTGGGATATGCCGCATCGAGCATTCCGCCGGGCGCGTCCAAGGACGTCATATTCTCTCAACTTACCGGGACAGCCGCTTCCACTACGATTTCGCTTTACTTGCGTTCCACGCCTGACGTTTCTTCAACTATCCGGATCGCCTCTTCCGGCGCAGTAACGTATTAGGCCTGTCGCGCGGCGTTTACAGGGGTGCGCAGCGGACGGTACAATGGAACAAGATGAAGATGTTTTACCGCATACGTTATTCCATCGTCACAGCTGCTTTTGGCCGCGCGAAGGCGCGCGTAGGACAATCGCTCGTAGAAATCCTCATCGCAGTGGCGGTCGGGATGATCTTGGTGGTGGGCGGGATATCAGTCATCGTGCCCGCGCTCCGCAGCAACACCGATGCGGGTCGCACGCAGGTTGCGGTGGGGCTGGGAAGGGCGCTTCTTGATAATGTGCGTGCGTGGAGCGAGGCCGATTGGCATAACATTACGAGCATTTCGAGCGGCCCCGGCAGTCATTATTATCTGAACGCCACAAGTTCGCCGTTTACCGTAGCCGCGGGCGACGAGAGCGTGGCGGCCGCTACTACGACGTATAGGCGTTATTTCTATGTCGAGGACGTGCTGCGTGATGCATCGGAGAATATCGTAACAAGCGGAGGCGTGAACGATCCTTCTACGAAGAAGGTCACGGTGGCGTACGGCTGGCTTACCGGCCCCATGAATACGCTGGGTACGTTCGTCACCCGTTCGCGGAATAAAACATACCAGCAGACGAATTGGTCGGGCGGGGGCGGATTTGAAGGCCCCGCGACGACCACGAACAGTCAATTTTCCACATCCACGCCCAATATTGATTTTCAGTCAATCCCCGGTTCGATCACGCTTACCGCCAATCAGACCGGCCCATGACAGATTCAAAAAAGACATTTTTCCCGCAGAGCGCGCGCGTAGTTATCACGACGGTTCTTGTGGCGTCCTGCTTGTTAGCAGGGGCGCGTCTCGCGCGAGCGATAACCAATATCAGCGCGGTGCCGAGCGAGCACTGGGGCTGGAACGATCTCGTGGGCTGGATCAATTTCTACGAGACCGACACGGTGAATCTGCAGGCGAATATCCTCGACGGATATGCAAGTTCATCCGCAGGAGATTTCTCATTTGACTGCGCGACGTCTCGGAGCGGCAATATCTGCGGGCAGGGCGATTATCGGGTCACGAACGATGGTTCCGGAAGCTTATCGCAGTGGGCGTGGAACGACATCTACGGCTGGATCAGCTTTGATTGCGGTAATGGCGGCGCCGGCTGCGGGCAGTCAAGCTACCGCGTGTATGTCGATCCCGCGACAGGAGAGTTTCATAATTATGCGTGGAACGACGTGATCGGTTGGATCGCGGTGAACTGTTTCGACATCGGCGGCCAAAACTATTGCGATAACACGTCAAATTTTAAAGTGAAAACCAGCTGGACCGTAACGTCCACGTCCGGCTATTTGGATTCCGCAACGTATGACACGGGGGTTCCGGGCGGGGCGCAGTTGAATTCGGTACTATGGCACGGGAATCAGCCAGCGCAAACGCTTGTAGGATTTCAATTCGCGGCGTCGAATGCGCCCGCCGGCCCGTGGGATTTTATCGGGCCGGATGGCACGCCGAATACGTATTATCAGGTGAGCGAGGGCGCGACGCAGCGGCTGGACTACAATCTTTTCTATAACCAGCGCTACTTCAGATACCGGGCGATCCTTACCTCAGATCCGTCACGGACCGCAAGCCCGAGGATTGACGACGTAATCATAAATTGGAGCCCCTGATATGTCCTATAACGCGTTTCCTAGTATAATGAAGCAGGCGGGTTCCTCTCCCTGTGCTACACCGGAGAAAAGAAACGGGCAGAGCGCTTTGTTCCTCGCCATCCTTATCGGCGGCCTCATTATTCTCATTGCCGCAACGATCGCGTTTCTGGTGTTCACGTTCATCAGCTCGAGCCTGGGTTTTCGTGCGGCGACTCGGGCGCAGAACGTGGCTGCGGCCGGCGTCGATGATGCGCTCATCCGCCTCATCCGCAATAAGGACTTTGCGTCCGCCTCTCCCTACGCGCTCTTACTCGACGGCTCGAGCGCCGCGATCACGGTTCTCCGGACGCAGGGGAAAGCAACCATTTTTTCCACGGCGAGCGTTGCAGGGTATACACGGGGAATTCGGGCGGTCGCCTCTGTCGATCAGGCGACCGGAGAGGTTAATGTGGTCTCACGCGAACAGGCGGCATTCTAGGCAGGTCGTATAATTGCCGTCCATCATATATCCATGCTCGAAGATCTTTTTTCCGCGTTCGGAATCCGGCAGAAAATCCACGGCCTCGAAATAAGCGACAGCGCATTACGTTTTGCGCAGGCGGATGGCGATCGCTGGCAGATGCTGGGGGAGCGGCTCGCGCCCGGCACGGTCGAAGGAGGGAAAGTAAAGCAGCGCGCCGAATTCGTAGCAGCGCTTAAGAAACTGCGCGAGCAGATCGGGGTCTCTCGGATGAGTCGTGAAAAGACGAGGGTCGTCGTCGCGGTGAGCTCGGCGAATATTTATACGCAGGCATTTCGTCTCCCGACCGTCAAGGGCGAGGGCCTGGAAAACGCGATCCAGCTGAACATGCAGATGTTCTCTCCCGAAGAGGCATCCAAAGTATACTCCAGCTGGCATCTGGTCGGCGAAGATACAGCATCCGGTCACTTAGAGATTCTCTCGGCCTTCATGAGCCGCGAACTCGTCCAGGAGTTCATAAGTGCGCTCGGCGAGGCGGGTTTTGTGGTGCATGCCATTGAGTCGCGGGCAGTCGCGCTCGCCCGACTCATGCGAATGCGGACCGCCCCCCTGAAGTCCACTCGTCCTGTCATCGTGTTTGTGGTGGACAGCAACGGATTGGAGTTTCTGGTGGTTCGGCACGGCGAATTGTATTTCCAGTATTTTACTCCATGGAAAGATCTCCATGGGAGCGAGCGCGTGATCCCGTATTCCGCGTTTGAAGGGGCGATCGCCAGAAGCCTGCATCAAGTGCTGAATTTTTCGAGCGCGCATTGGCCCGAACCGCTTGAAGACATCTTTATTATGTCCGCCGCCCTAAAGGAGAAGATCGAAGCCGTTCTCAAAGACAACTTTTCTTTGACCATCCGCCCGTTCGAGGTTCAAATGAAACAACCAGTGAACCCACGCTGGTTTGTCGCGGTGGGGAGCGCGCTGCGGGGGTTTATCCCGCCCAAGGAAGACAAGGGGATCAATTTGCTGGGGGTGAGCGTCCAGGAAGAATTTCGGAGAGAACAGATGATCAGGTTCCTCCATTTTTGGCGGCTCGCCATACCGCTCGCCATGGGAGCGCTCCTTGCGATATTTTTGGCTGCCGATCTATTTCTCCGGTGGACGCAGGGCACGCTTGAAGCGCATCCGGCGTTCCGCGCAAGCCAGGATCAGGCGCAGGAAATGAGAAATTTCCAGAATCAGGTTGCGGCGTTCAACCAGGAGGTAGCGTTCATTAAAAAGATCACGAGTGCCTCGCCGCCCAAGGTGGACGCGCTCGATGAACTAAACACCATAGTCGACGCGCATACTATCACCCTCGTACGATTCAATATGCCGAGCGCGAATACTCCGGCCTCGTTTATCGGCAGGGCTAAGTCCGAGGACCAAATTCTCCGGTTTAAGAAGGCGCTTGATGACAATCCGCGATTTACCGGAGTGAGCCTCTCGCTCTCCGATATCCATCCAGACCCTCAAGGGCTTTCTTTCTCCTTAATGTTTTCGATCGCCGCTCCAAAGACGCCATAGAGCGTCTTCATGTCGGCGCCAGAGATCTTCCGGAGCACGAATTCCCCCGCTTTTTTACGCGGTAGAGCCGCGTCGGTTCGGATTCCGATACGGAGACGGGAGAAATGCGTTGTTCCGATGCGCGCTACTATGGATTCCACTCCGTGGTGTCCGGCCGCGCCGCGACCGAACGCGAACCGATATTCCCCGACCATAAGATCGGCGTCGTCATGCATCACGAGCGTCTCCTCCGGTTTCACCCGGAAATGCCGCATCGCGGCTGCTACGGCGTCACCGGCGCGATTCATAAGCACGAGGGGCCGGATGAGGATGGTTTCGCGGACGCGAACGTACGAAAACCCACGGGACGTGATCGGTTGGAATTGCGCAGCGTCAGTGATCTTCGCGAGGTGGTCAAGCGCGAGAAGTCCGGCGTTATGATAGGTGTGCCGGTAGCGTAGGCCTGGATTCCCTAACCCCACAATAAGCTTCGGCGACCCGCCGCGAGAGAATGACGCAGGGGCAGGAGTACGAGGGCGGGGGTTGAGTTTTTTCGGCATTTCTATTAGAATAAGGTGACTCGGGCGGATCTCCTGCGGAGACCCGTATCGTTTCATTGTATCTCCTAGAGACCCATGCGACAATTTTTTACTTCGGTGCTAGAAGTTATCGAGGTCGCCCTCATCGCGCTCGGGGCAGTTTTTTTCATCCGATCATTTCTGGTCCAGCCGTTCCTGGTAAGCGGGGCCAGCATGGTTCCCACTTTCTTGAACGACGATTATCTTTTAGTGGACGAACTTACGTATCGTCTCCGAAGCCCCGCGCGAGGCGAGGTGGTGGTGTTCCGGTATCCCAAGGATGAATCCACGTACTTCATCAAGCGGATCATAGGGTTGCCAGGCGATCGGATCGAAATAAAGAGCGGCAACGTGGTTGTATTTGATGCGGCGTCGCCCGCCGGAACGGCGTTAGACGAGGAATATCTTCCGCCCGGCACCGTTACGGTCCCCCGGAGCGGCGACGCGAGCGCGTTCACGCTTCGCGCAAGCGAATACCTCGTATTGGGTGATAACCGCTCGTATAGCTTTGATTCTCGTGACTGGGGGGTGCTTGCGAAGCATGAAATCATAGGACTGGTGCGGCTGCGCCTCTGGCCCCTTTCCGGGTTTACCGTTTTCGCCGCTCCGCAGTATGAAGCGCGCTAGGCACGTTCACGCACCATGGCGGAAAAGAAAAGAACAAAAGCAGATTCCAGACTATTCCATGTGCCGCGCGGGATGCACGACGTGCTTCCCGCAGATCAGCCTTGGTGGGACAGGGTGAGCCGGGTCGTAAGAGACCTCGCGGATTTTTATAATTTCGGCAGGATCGAAACGCCGATCCTTGAATCCGCCGCGCTGTTTGAACGGGGTGTCGGGCAGGACACGGATATGGTGAGTAAGGAAATGTATTTTGTGAAGACCAAAGGGGGCGACGTGCTGGCGCTCCGGCCAGAAAATACCGCGTCGGTCGTCCGTGCGTATCTCGAACACCACCTGAGCCGCGTGAGCCAGCCCCAAAGGCTATGGTATCAGGGGCTGTTCTTCCGACACGAAAATCCCCAGGCCGGCCGCTTCCGGCAATTCAGCCAAGTAGGGTTCGAGATCATCGGCGGAGCAAACGACCCGATCTACGATGCGCAGATCGTCATGGTTTTCTCACGGCTTCTCGAGGAACTTAAGATCAGGAATACCGTCCTTAAGGTGAATTCGATCGGCTGCCGCGTGTGCCGACCGCTCTACAAGAGGCAGCTGCAGGCCCACTACAAGCGGTACGAGAAAAAAATTTGCGCTGACTGCGTGTATCGTCTTAAGACAAATCCTCTGCGCCTTTTAGATTGTAAAGACGAAGCATGTAAAGGAATCAAGGAAAAAGCCCCGAACTTCTTCGACAAGCTCTGCGTGACGTGCAGCAATCACCTGAAGACGGTGCTCGAATATCTCGACGAACTTGCGGTTTCCTACGCTCTGGACAACCAGCTGGTGCGGGGGATCGATTATTACAGCCGCACCGTATTCGAGTTTTTCGTGGAAGGGCCAGGGAGCGAAGTGGGTGCGCTGCCCGGCGGAGGCCGCTACGACTATCTGGTCGAAACGCTCGGCGGGCGCATGACGCCTGCGGTGGGCGGCGCATGCGGGATCGAACGCCTCATTCATGTGATGAAGGCCCAGGAGGTGAAGCTGCCGCAGAAGAACCAAAAAAAGGTGTTCCTTATCCACGTAGGCGAGCAGGCAAAGAAAAAATCGCTGCGCATCATCGAATCACTCCGGTCAGCAGGGATCCCCGTCGTCGAATCGCTGGGGAGGGAGTCCTTGAAAGCGCAGCTTAAGATGGCCGATCGCGAAGGAGCGGAGCTCGCGCTTATTTTCGGCCAACGCGAAATTTTTGAGGAGAATATCATCGTACGGAACCTGAAGAACAGCTTGCAAGAAACGGTGGCGCTCGATAAGCTGGTCGAGGAAATTAAACGCAGATTGCGCAACTCATAAGGGTCATGGCCGCCACACAGGAAAAGACCGTATCCCAGTGCCTTTTCTGCGGGATCGCCGCAGGGGAGATACCCGCCGAAGTCATATACGACGACAGCAACGCCGTCGCGTTTTTGGATATACGCCCCCGCGCCCCCGGGCACACCGTGGTGATCCCGAGAGTCCACCGTCCTTCGGTCGCTGACCTCGCGCCGTCCGAAGTGGGGCCGGTATTCCTCGCCGTGAAGAAGATGGCCGAGCGTTTGACGAGAGTCCTTCGCGCCGACGGCCTTACGATCGGCATCAACCAGGGCGCGGTGAGCGGCCAGTCCGTGGATCATCTTCACATTCATCTTTTGCCGAGATTTCTCCGTGATGGCGGCGGCTCTATTCATTCAGTGGTGGACAATCCTCCGGAGAAGTCGCTCGCGGAGATCGCGCAACAACTCAAGGCAACACCATGAGGAAAACGATCGAGGTCAAGAAGCGTGAAGGCGAATCAACCGGCAGTCTCCTCTTCCGCTTTTCAAAGCGAGTACGGCAAAGCGGCGTCTTGGCAGAGGCGCGGAGGCGCAGGTTTCGCAGCCGTCCCCTGAACCGGAGAAAGCGGCGGCTCTCCGCAATTTATCGGGCGAAGAAGCGCAGCGAGATGGTGCGGCTTAAAAAATTGGGCCTTGTGTAGACCATGACGCTCCACGAGAAAATAATCGATGCGGCCAAGGACGCCCAAAAGGCAGGAGACGAGGGGCGGCTCGCGACCCTCAGGCTCCTCCTGAGCGAGCTTCACAACCGCGAGATAGAGAAGCGTACGAAAGGCGAGCCGCCTGCGCTCACCGATGACGATGCGCGTGCGGTGTTCCAGAAAGAAGCCAAGAAACGGGAGGAGGCCATCGCGCTATTTGAGAAGGGAGGACGGCAAGATCTTGCAGAGAAAGAGAAGAAAGAGCTTGACCGAATTCGCGAATACCTTCCGCCGCCCATGAGCCGGGGCGAGATTGAAGCCGTGGTGCGCGGCCTCAAAGACGAGGGACTTTCGGATTTTCAATCGTTGATCAAAGAGGCGATGAAGCGACTCAAAGGGAGGGCGTCTGGGCAGCTCGTGAGCGACGTGGTAAAGGAGGCGCTGCGATGAGCGTGGGCAGGCGACAAGCAGCCAAAAAAAATGAACAGCGGACCCGAAAGTTTGAGAAGCTTGCGCAGGAAATATTGCGGATGCGTGGGCGCCGTCGTACGCACGTGCATGTTTTTCTCGTAGGGAATCAGATGCTGCGGGATATGAAACGAAAATTCTTAAAAAAAGATGCGCGCGTGGTTGACGTGCTTGCGTTCGAGGAGCCGAAGAATTTTCCTCATCCCGAAGAAAAAGAGAAATGCATAGGCGAGCTATATCTGAACGCCGCGGTCGTGCGGAAAGAACCGCAGCATGCCGTGTCGCTCTTCATTCACGGCCTCCTGCACCTTTTGGGATATCGGCACGGCCGGCCAGGCGACGCGCGTGTCATGACGCGGCAAGAGGGACGGCTTGCGAGAACGGTCTTTGCCAGCCGCCGTATGCGTCCGGTTATCCGAGCGATAACAGAGCGTTAGAACCATGGCTTCACGTTTTATCGTAGGATTGGACATCGGAACCGCAGCGATAAAAGTTACGGTGGCTGAGAACCGCGGCGGCCGCCCAATCCTCCGCGCGATCTTTAAAGAATCCGCCATAGGGCTTCGGAAAGGCGCGATAGCCGATATCGCGTTGGTTTCAGGGGCGATAGCGCGCGCTTTGGGCGAGGCAAAAAAAATCGCAAAACCCGCGGTAAAGAACGTGTACGTGAACATCGGCACCCATCAGGTCAAAGCCCAGCATTCGCACGGCATCGTAGCGGTTTCCCGCGCCGACAACGAGATCTATGAGGACGATATTGAACGGGTGACCAAGGCAAGCCAGGCGGTCCATCTCGCGCCGAACCGTATGGTTATCCATAACGTGACCCGCGAGTTTATCGTGGACGGCGTGCCCGATATCAACGACCCCCTCGGCCTTTCCGGAAATCGGCTCGAGGTGATGAGCCTGATCGTTGACGCGTTCGCGCCTCACGTGAAGAGCGTGATGCGTGCGGTGGAGCTTGCAGGCGGCCGCATCGGCGGGATGGTGTTCGATCCGTTGAGCGGGAGCCGTTCGACGTTGAGCAAAGTGCAAAAAGAACTCGGCGTGGTGCTCATCGATATCGGGTTCGGCACGACCGCCATGTCGATATATCATGAGAACAAGCTTTCGGGAGTCGCGATATTTCCGGTTGGCGCCGGCAATATTACGAACGACCTCGCCGTGGGTCTGCGCATCCCCGTCGAAGTTGCGGAGAATCTTAAGCTGCACTACGGCTATGCCGTGGCCCGCGAGATGAGTTCGAAAGAAGCGGTGGATCTTCAAAAATTCTCTCCAGAGACAAAGGGTTCTGTATCACGGCGGTACATCGCGGAGATCATCGAGCCGCGGCTTGCGGAGATTTTCGAATTCGTGAATAATGAGATAAAATCACTGGGGAAAGCAGGGCAGCTTGCAGGCGGGGCGGTCTTGGTCGGCGGCGGCGCAAAGCTCCCTGGCATGACCGAACTCGCGCGACAGGAGTTGAAGCTTTCAACCCAGATCGGTTCTTCGATGAACGACGCCTGGGCGTCTCCCTCCACGGCCTTTTCCGAGGTGTTTGAGGACCCGGAGTATGTGAATGTCCTGGGGCTCGCCTTGTGGGGCTTTGATCGAGGCGGGTGGCAGGCGACGGGAGCGGGACTCACAAGCCGCATGAAAAACATCCTAAGATACTTTTTGCCTTAACCATATATGAAGAAAACCAGGAAACAGTTACGGCAGAGGAGGGGATTGCCGCTCGCCACCATTAAGGTGGTAGGCGTCGGCGGCGGCGGCGGGAACGCGGTTTCCCGGATGAGCCGCAATTTCATTCGCGGCGTTGAGTTCGTGGCAATCAATACCGACCATCAGGATCTCGACCATTGTGAGGCGCGGCACAAGGTGTACATCGGCAGGAACCTTACTCGTGGCCTTGGAACAGGGATGAATCCTGAACTCGGGCGGCAGGCTGGCGAAGAGAATCGTTCGGAGATCGCGGAGGCGGTAAAAGGGGCTGACCTCGTGTTCCTTACTGCGGGATTTGGCGGGGGAACTGGTACCGGCGTGTCGCCAATCGTTGCCGAAGTTGCAAAGCAAAGCGGGGCATTGACTCTCGCGTTCGTGACGAAGCCGTTCGCGTTCGAGGGAAGCCAGCGTCAGCGGATCGCGGAAGAAGGATTGCTGCGCCTTAAAGATAAAGTAGACGCATTGATCGTGGTCCCCAACGACCGGATCTTCAGCGTTATCAGCAAAGACACCCCGCTCCTCAAGGCGTTCGAGGCGATTGACGACGTGCTCCGGAATGCGCTTTTGGGCATCGTGGAGCTGATCGTAACCCCCGGCATTGTGAACGTGGACTTCGCGGACGTGCGCACTATTATCCAAGATACGGGATCCGCGATCGTGGGCGTAGGGGTCGCCTCGGGCCAGGACAGGGCGGTCAAGGCGGTGAATTCCGCGCTGAACTCGCCGCTCTTGGACGTAAATCCCGAGGGCGCACGGGGAGTGCTCCTCAGCATCTCGGGCGGGCGGGACATAAAGATGAACGAGGTAAACGACATCGCGAAAGTAGTGAGTGATGCAGTCGATCCTTCTGCGAAGATCATTTTTGGGGCGTACCACGACCGGCACTTGCGCGAGCACGCGCTCAAGGTGACCTTGATCGCCACGGGCTTCAGCGGATCAGTGCAGCCCGCCCCGCTCTTTACGACGTATCTTGGGGCGAGCGATGCACGAAGGAGTTTTTTGGGGAATACGCGGGTCGCTGAAGAACCCAAGAAAGGAAAGGTGTCTGAAGTCAAAGAAAAAAGCGTGACAACCGCGGCGGCTGCTGCGGCGGACATGGAAGCGGATCAACAGGAAACGAAAGCCAAGAAGAACGAAAGCGATACGTGGGACATCCCGACCTTCCTTAGGAGACGGAAGCGCTAGGATTCGGTGTCTTCTCCTTGCTGCGGAGCGTCGAGCGCCACCGGCTCGATGCCTATGGGTTTTCCCGTGATCCTCAACACATCCTTGTCGATCTTGCCGAATTCTTTATAGGCCTTGTTGTACATATTGACCGACGTGCCGAGGTGCGTACCGAGTTTCTCTAAAAACGCGTCGTAGTTGCCGAGGTGCCGGGCGAGTTCGCCGATGTTCTTCCGGATCTGTTCCGCGGATTTATTGATCTCCACCTGCCGGAGACCTTGGATCACGGTCTGCAGGTACGCGAGGAACGAGGTGGGCGAGACAATGAAGACGCGCTTCTCTCCCGCGGCGTATTCTACGAGGTCCCTCGCATTGACCGCGCCTACTTTGTTCACGAGGAGGTCATAGTAGAGCGCTTCCGAGGGGATGAACATGAATGCGAATTCGATCGTGCCTTCCGCGGGCCGGATGTACTTCGCCGTCTCATCGATGCGGTTCTTGAGGTCGGTGCGGAGGAGGTCTTCAAAGCGTTTGCGGTCTGTATCGGTTTTCGCCTCGAGGAGCCGGTTGTAGTTCTCCAGGCTGAATTTCGAGTCGACCGGGATGACCCTCTCTTGGTAGAAAATTACGGCGTCGACAATATCTCCGCTTTTGAACGGGTACTGCATCTGGTAGCTCCCTGGGGGCAGGACGTTCTTGAGGACGGTCTCGAGGTAGTATTCGCCGAGGATACCGCGCTGTTTCGGGTTTTTGAGGATATCCTGGAGGTTTTTGAGCTGGTCCGCGAAATTGACCACCTGGCGGTTGGTCTCATCAAGTTTCGCGAGCCGCTCCGTGACGTTTTCGATGATCCGCGTCGAGTGTCCGAATTGCGCCTGTATCGCCTTGGTGGATTCGCCGAGCTTCATATCAAGCGTCCGCGTGAGCTCGCTTATCTGATTCTGCAGCATGATGAGTGATTGGTCGTCTTCTTTCGGCCGCCGACCCTCAAAAAGCCGCCACAAAAAATAAGCGCCTACCGCAACCGCAACGAAGATGAGAGAAAGTACGAGTTCGATCATGAGTATGGTTGTATCCTACCGCACTTTCTTTGAAAGTGGAACGGAGACTGAACGCCGCGGGTATTAATACCCCGTGAATTCCTCGGTTTTGATATTGTCGCCGTCCACGTCCAGCCGCGCGAGGATTCCGAGCATGGCGCCGACCATTACGGGCGGACCGGCGAGGTAAAATATCGCGCGCGCGAGATCGGGAACGCTTTTTTTCATCATTGTTTCGTCAATTCTTCCAGATTCGTGTTTCCAGTCCGAATCATGACTGTCGGTTATCGTCGCGACGAGCGTGAAATTTTTATTTTCCTCCTGCGCGCTTTCGAGGTCCTTAAGGAACGCGGATGCCTGCGGAGTGCGGTTGGAATAGAAAAGGTAGATGCGGTGGGGGAGCCGTTCCTCGGCTGCCCAGATGACCATGCTCCGCATGAGCGTGATGCCGATCCCTCCCGCAAGCATGACCGCTGGACGCGCGGCGTCGCGGTGGAGCGCAAGCGACCCCATCGGCCCCGCGACCTTCACGCGAGTGCCCAAAGGGACAATCTTCAGGCTGTTTTTGAAAGCGGTCGGCCGCATGCGGGTCGCGATCAGAATGGACGCTGGTTCATTCGGAGAGCTTGCGATCGAGAATGTCCTGTTATTGCCTTCTGCGTCGGTCGCGGGCGGGTCAATGAGCGTGAGGTCCACGTGCTGGCCCGCGCGGAACGAGAACCCGCTCCCGCGGGTGTCAAAGGTAAACGCGAGCGTATCTTCCGCGATCTCTTCCCGGCGAGAGAGAGGGAAAAAGTATTCCGCCATCTCCTGCGCTATTTCCTGTCTTTCCCGCCGCCCGCGAGTTTCGCGAGGAGTTCGTTTTGTTTTTCGAGTCGGGCGAGGATCGCTTCGATTTCCTGCTCTGCGCGCCGGTTCACCTCGAGATCGGCCCGCGCGCGAATCTCTGCGTGCCGGTCCTCAAGGTTTTGTCCGAGAAGAAGGAGGGGGAGGAGGAAAAGCTGGATAAAGTTCGAGATGAAAAGCCACAAGACGAATGCGGGGAAGGGGTCGAATCGCAGCTCCGCCGGCGCGGAAGTGTTCCAGATGAGCCAGCACGCCGTCCAGACGAGTATGACCGCGAAAAACCCCATGCTTCCTACGTATTTCGTGATAAGAAGGGCGAGCCGTTCGAGTTTTGTGAGTCTCTCGCGGTGCTCGAGGTGGGTATTTTGAAGCGGCCTGCGGAGCGATCTCAGCTCTTCTAGCGTGGGGATGGGGGACATGCTTCCATCATACGGCATTCGTTTCCCGCTTGCCATTCCTTGGGGGAACAAAAAAACCGCGCGTGGCGGCAGAGGCGAAAGGCATAAAGCAAAGATTCCTGTGTTCCTTTACAGGAATCTTGCTTTCCTGTGGCTCCCACAGGATGGCGGCTTTCGCGTCGTGTGGGGTCTGATTCCGCAGTTTTTCAACATGGTGCCCTCAGCGGTGAGTCCGCAGACCTACCGCGATATGTGGGACCTGTAAATGTTATTACTTGACCGGAAGTCCCTCCACACGCGTAAAGCCACTATCATTTTCCCTCTATGCTCGCAAAAGTCAATAGCGCGGAGTGAAAAAACAGTGGACAACAACGCATTTTCTGTGCACAAGAAATGCATAACCAATACCTTCCGGATTATAGCGGGAAGTCCAGTTTTTTAAGCAGATCGCCCCGGATGAAGTAGAGATGGTTTTCTTTCGCGTTATACCAGCTGCGGTGCGCATCCGCGATGCGTTTCGTGTTCTCCTGCAGGTCGTCCTCAATATCCAGGAAGTCAACTCCATCGGTGCCCTCTATAAAGAGGTGGCGCGCGTCGCGGTACCACGTGATGCGCTGGGCAGAGCTCCGCTCTCCCAGATTAAATCGCCAGTAGTCCTTACCCGCGAGCGAAAATACCTCAATGGCGCGGCGTTCAAGCGCCGCCGCCATTTGCCCGTCGCCGCTTATAGAGAAATCCTTGACGTCGCTCGCGATGTGGGAGATCGTCTGCGCCTGCGGGGTGGCAATGAAAAATTCTCCGTTGTCCTGCAGGATGCCCAAAAGGCCCCTGCCTCCCCAGGCGATTTTCATGGTTTTTCCGGGGAGCGTAGGAGGAATGTCGCGCATCGTTTCCGCAGACCGGTCGTAGAGGACAAGGCGTATCCCGCCGGCCTTCTCAGCCATTGTCCACGCGATCCAATCCGTTGAAACAGCGACTTTCCCGAACACCGAGCTTGTGGAACTGCTGAGCGGGAGCGCGACTCCCGTTTCCATATCAAAGAGCGTAATGGCTCGCGGTGTCGCGGCGATCACGCGTGATCGACTCAAAGGGTCCAGCATTGCTGCCGTGCCTGGCGAAGAAAGTGTCAGGCCGGCTGTTCTTGCTGCGGCAGATAGATTTTGCGAGGTGCTTGCCTCGAGGTCGTTTAAAAAATACGCCCCTGTTCTCTCGTCGAGAGTCAGGGCGCGCAAGGGACCTTCGACAAAGTCGGTTACGCGGGTACCGGAGAGCTTTGCCTCGCGCCATACGAGGCCGCCTTTCTGATTTTTCCAGATAATTTCATCGCCCACGGCCCAGAAATCCCGCACCGGCTCTTTCACGGAGGACGTTGCTTCGTTGGGCACGAGCACCGCATATTTTATCTCGGATACCTCGGCCGGACGCACGGTGATGGTCCTTTGCCACGGTTCATAGTGCTCGCGGGTGACGGCGAGCTGATAATTTTGCGGCAGAAGGTTGCTTATAAAGGTCCCGCGGTCGAAAAAGCCCGGATTTTTCTTTACGGGCTGTCCGTCAAGCGCGAGGTCGGCGTCGTACGGAAAACTGCGTATATAGATCGCTCCTACTTTGGTAATGCTGAAGTGCCGGATATCGAGCCTCCAACCTAAGGCGTAGCCAACCGCGATGCTTCCCGCGAGGAGAAATAAGGCGCACAGAGAATAAAATAGGCGCCTCCGCCATGCATGGGTCATCTCCCCCAATGTATACAATTGCGATTTGTTTGTAAAACAGGAACCTGGTCTGTTATACTGCAAGTGGTCCTGCCTACGATTTCGGATCAAACAACTTTTAAAAGGGAGGACAATATCGTTTTAGCCTGCGGGCTATAATTGAGTCCACCCACCTGGTATAAAGCCGGGATATCGAGGCAGGGCCCTTGCTTACAGACCCCCGACGCGCGTCGGGGTTTTTGGTTCTCGTCAAATCAGCAGTCGGGCCAGGCGGAATCGAACCGCCGACATACCCACCCCAAGGGTACGTATTACCACTATACTATGGCCCGGGACATGAATCATTTTACAATGAACGGCGAGACGTACTACCGGACAGCCTGCTTACGTCTTCGCCCGGGATTTTCTGTGGAGATTCTTAAGGCACGACGTGCAGATCAATTTTCGCACGCCATCCACTTTCGCGTACTGCAGGTTCGGATATTTTCGTGATGACGAAGTAGGATTATAATGGCCGCGCAGCAGCTTCCGCTTGCCGCGGATGATAGACCCTTTGCCGCAGATCGTGCATTGTCGCATGGGAGAAAAGAGAGCGAGCAGTTAATCAACCCTCACCCTCAGCTTTTTCGTTTTCTTTCTATTGAGCTTCGGGAGCTTTACCGTGAGGATTCCGTTTTTAAGCGAGACCGTTGATTCATCCGCGTCGATCTCCTGGGGGAGGATGATGGATCGCGAGAACCGACCCCAGTAGCACTCTTGGTAGAAATAATCCTCGTCTTTCACCGGGGATTCGCGGCGCCGCTTCCCTCGGATCATCACGGCGTCCGTCGTAACGTCAATATCGAGGTCGTCCGGCCTCACGCCCGCGATCGCCGATTCGATAATGATGTCGTTCGGCGTTTGATACACGTCGATCGTGAGCTGGCCCTCCGGGCCTTCGTCCATCGGCTCGGGCTCGTCTCTTTCTCGCTCCAATGGTTTTGTCGTCATTTTGTCGTGTGGTTTTGCGTGTTTCTCGCGGCGGGGGACCGGCGCGCCGCTTTTGGTAAGCTTTACCGCCGGCTGTATCCCGGGCGAGTGCGACCTTGCCAATTCTTCGAAAAATCTATCTTCCGAGTTCACCATGATCCTGTGCCATGCGCGGTCCGGCCGCTATATGTTTCTCGTCCTCAATTTCTCAAAGTCATTCAGCATAAAGAAGCCGACGATCACTACCGCTATGATGGCATAGGCAATGTTGCCGTAGCTCAGTATAAGATAGTTAAAGAACGAGTGCAAGATGGTGGCAAATACTATGCCTCGGAGAAGGATACTCCTCGCGCCGAACCCCCGGATGCTTTTCGCCCAGTAGAAACCGACAAGCGCAGACGCAAGGACGTGGAGGAGCGTGGCGCCGACGAATCGGAACGAGATCGTTTCAAATATGTTGCCAAGGAGCGTGAGGCCTTCCGGCGTCGCGTGCACGGCGCCGATATTCTCCACGGTCGCGAATCCCAGCGCGGCGACCACCATATAGATCATGGCGTCAACGGGTTCGTCGAATGCGCGGCTGCGGTAGACCGTAAGATACGCGGCTGCGAATTTCGCGAGCTCTTCGACAAGCGCGAGTACCACGAGCGCGAACACCGTAAGGCGCCCGCCGCCGATGCCGAGGAGAATGGGGTTCATCAATTTTTCGGCGACGAACGCGATGACCGCCCACACCATTCCCAAAAGGAATACGAGCGCGAGCAGACGCTTCGGCTCGGGGTGGCGGTCTTCTTGGAGATAGAAGAGGAGCCATACGATCCCCGGGAGAAGCGCGAGGAGAATGGTCAAGAATGTCATGTCACCACGGCTGAACCATAAGAAGAGAGCGGGGGCGGAGGTTGCGGAAGATCTCTTCGGTGATGAACGGCATGAACGGGTGGAGCATGGTGAGGCATTCTATAAGAATCGTTTCCAGGGTATGGTAAGCAGCTGCTTGATTTTCCGCCGCAGCAAGCTCTTCGGAACCGGCGGTTCGGTGGCTCCGGCGGCCGCCGACCGCCTGCGCTCTCGGCGCGCCGGCTCCTTCGGAGACCAAGCCCGGCGCGCCTCCGAGAGCTTCCTCAGGGCTTGCTGCGGCTCTAAGTCGCGGCTTGTATTCCTCTATGATCTTGTCCGCAAACGTATGCCAGATGTAGTGGTAGGTTTTTTCTGCCGCGAGGTGAAATTCGAATTTTTCTATATGCTTCGCGACCTGGGATTTTACCTTTTGCGCGTGGGCAATATGCGTGCGGTCGGCGGCAGAGAGGACTGGCTTTACCGCCCGGCCGGGCTTATGCATAAGGATAAATCGCGCGATATTCCAGACCTTGGTCGCGAAATTCCTATACGCCCGGATTTTGTCCTCGGAAATAGCAGTATCTTTTCCGGGAGTGTTGCCGGCGACGAGCGCCATCCGCACTGCATCCGTGCCGTAGGTATCGGCAACGCCAAGGGGGTCGATCACGTTGCCTTTTGATTTGGACATTTTCTGCCGGTCTTTATCGCGCACCAAGCCGTGGAGATATACTGCCTTGAACGGGACTTTCCCGGTGCGGTAGAGGCCGAACATGACCATCCGTGTCACCCAGAAAAACAGGATATCGTAGCCGGTTTCCATCACGTCGGTCGGGTAAAAGGTTTTATAATCCTCCGACGCTTCGGCGCCGACGTCCCGACCCGGAGTCGGCGTCGGGATCGGAGTCCCGACCTTGCGTCGGGATTTGCCACCTTCTTTAAAGCCCAAAGCAATGAAGGGCCACTGCCCGGACGAGAACCAAGTGTCAAACACGTCGGGGTCTTGCTGCCAGCCGGGTCCAGGACTCTCCGCGCTGATCGCGATCTCGTTCCTCCTAAACCATGCCGGGATGCGTATGCCCCAGACGATTTGCCGGGAAATGTTCCAGTCGCGGATGTTTTTTAGCCAGTGGAGGTAGACCTTTTTGGAGTGCGATGGGAAGAATTTGATTTTTTGCGCAGCGGCGATCGCTTTTTTTGCGAGCGGCTGCATCTTTACGAACCACTGCGGTTTTGGCAAGGGTTCCAAGGTAGAGCCGCATTTATAGCACGTCGCGACTTGGTGGACGTAGTTCGGGTCAACTTTCTCCAGTATGCCGATCTTCTGTATCGCTTCTGCGACGCGCGCCCGCGCCTCAGCGACTTTTAGTCTTTTGAACTTCCCGGTTTCGTCCGTAAGCCGGCCGTCCTCGCCGATGATGGTTTTCGGACCCGGGATCTCGTTCTTGTGCCGTTGCCAGATCTCGTAGTCGGCTTGGTCGTGCGCCGGAGTGACCTTGACCACGCCCGTGCCAAAATGCGGGTCTACTGCTTCGTCCGCGATCACCTTGAACGTGAGCAGACCCAAGACCCCTTTCGCCTCTATGGTTTTTCCGACGTATTTCTGATAACGCTTGTCTTTTGGATTTACGGCGAGCGCGGTGTCGCCGAACTTGGTTTCCGGCCGGACCGTGGCCAAGGTGAGCGGCCCGTACTTGATGTAGTAGAGCGGGTCGGTTTTCTCCACATATTTCACTTCCAAATCGGAAAGTGCGGTTCTGTGTTTTGGGCACCAGTTCACCACGCGCAGATCGCGGTACACGAGGCCGTCGTCGTGCATTTTCTTGAACGTCGCATACACCTGCTCGACCACCCTCGGCTCCAGGGTGAACACTTCCCGTGACCAATCGCAGGACGCGCCGAGCTTGCGCAGCTGCGCTTCCATAGTCTTTTTATTCTTTTGCGTAAAATCCCACATTTCTTTCCACAGCGCATCGCGGTTCATGGTAAAGCGATTCCGCCCCTCTTTTTCCAGTTTCCCGTCAAAGACCACCTGGGTTTCAAATCCGGCGTGGTCTGCGCCAGGCAGCCAGAGCGTGCGCTTGCCGCGCATCCTCGAGTAGCGGATCATAATGTCTTCTAAGGTTACGAAAAGCGCGTGGCCGATATGAAGCGGGCCGTTCGCGTTCGGCGGCGGCATTATGATGCAATAGGGCTTGCGTTTGTGCGCGTCAGGCAAATTATCCGGGTTAAAATACCCGGACCGTTCCCAAAGCCGATAAATTTTCTCCTCGATCTCTTTGTGCTCGTAGCGCGGGCCGAGGTCGGGCATTATGTCCTAATTCTACGCTGTTTCGTCGCCGTTTTCCATAATTATCGGCAGAAGCGGCCAACTCTACGGCCAACCCTGCAGCCTGCGCCGCTTTCCGGTTAGGCGCTATGCTATAGCATAGCGATGTGCTATGCTGGGCATATGAATCGAGAGGCCATAGGTGGCGAGAGCAGGACTGGCAAGAGGAAGCTATGGACGGCGCCGCCAATAAACAACTACGCTTCCCGAACGGAGTGGGAAATTGCCTGTTGGAGGAAAATTCTAAAATCCAGAGAATTGCTGCGGCTACTTACCACCGACCATGAGCGCCACGACTTAGTAATGCGCGCCTCTGCCCTAGCCGGCTTAATTGCCGGTAAGAGCTACAAGCAAATCGGTAGGGAATTATGGCTTTCTCCACAGACGGTAAGCGGAATTAAACAGGTTTTAAACGGGAAAACTTATCGGAGTTACTTGGAGAGAAGTAAGAAAGAACGGAAGAAGAGAGGATATAGCACCGGTCCGGCGCGTCGTTGGGCGAAGTATCGCGGGAGACCTCGCCGCACAAAATACGGGATAATTTATTTACCGCGTTGAGCGTCATGCTGCAGTATAGCGGCGGGATACGGCACGAGGCTTTGATCTCGTAAGGGTTCTTAAATGTTTGGTCTCGTTTCGCCGCTATGCTATAGCATAGTATCCATTGGAAACGAGGCGCGTCATATATTTAATGCCCCGTTGGCTGTAAGCGGGTATTTTTTCTTGCGCCCGCCTGCGCCTTGGCTTCGGCGGGCAAGCAGATCAATATATCCTGCGGCGGCGATCATCACGGCGTTGTCGGTGTTGTATCTCATATCGGCGACCAAGAAGCGCAGGCCTAACTTCTCCACTTCTTTTTTGAGCGCGTCTCGCAAATGTTGGTTTGCGGCAACGCCGCCCGAAAGCATTATGGAGTGTGCGCTGGCACTTTTCGCCGCTCGGACCGTCTTTAGAAGAAGCACGTCAACCGCCGCCTGCTCAAAACAGGCCGCTATGTCTGCGCGCCGCGTGCGGGGATTATCGCGGAGATAGTACAATACGGCGGTTTTGAGCCCGGAAAAGCTGAAATCGTATTCGCCAGCTGGCGAAGTATCGTGCGCCATCGGCCGCGGGAAATTGATCGCCGTAGGATTGCCACGGCTCGCGAGCTTTTCGATTTCCGGCCCGCCCGGATAGGGAAGCTCCAAAATGCGCGCAACCTTGTCAAACGCTTCGCCCACGGCGTCGTCCCGCGTTTCTCCGAGTTTTTTCCAGGTTGTTAAGTTCTTCATGCGTAATAAGATGGTGTGTCCGCCGCTCACGATAAGGGCGATGGCAGGGAACATCTTTGTATAGTGAGTAGTGAGTAGTGAGTGGGGAGTAGATTTTTTGGGCAGTAAAAAACTATACAAGTGTCCTTCAAGATGATTCACGCCGACAAGCGGTTTTTTGAATTTTTTGCCGAGTTCTTTTGCGAAGTTAATACCGGTCCAAAGCGCAGGCTCAAGTCCTGGGCCGACGGTTGCGGCTATCATATCTACGTTCCGCATAATTTTTTCGCCGCCCAGTTTCCGGAACAGGATCGGAAGGTTTTTCAGATGCTCGCGTTTCGCGAGCATGGGTACGACGCCGCCGAAAGGCCGGTGGATAGGTATCTGTGAAGAGACGAGAGCTTTTGAAATATTGAATCGCGGCGCACGAAGGCCGCCGCTCGCCTTAAGAACGGCGAGCGCGGTTTCATCGCAAGACGTTTCGATGCCCAAGATGAGTTTCTTCATTTATAACTTCAAAATCATTCAATCTCAACTCAAATTTTTTCTTTCCTGATGCGATTGCTTCAAAGTATTCCGGCCAGATTTTTTTATTGATGATAGGCATGTTTTTATTTATTGTTCTTCGTCTTAATTAAATCTTTTTCAATTAATGAACGTACGTCGTTTGAATATGATTTCAACGCAATGTCATGAATAAAATTACGAACATCATTTAGGGATAGTATACCGGACTTGATAAGCGGCTTAATTGTTCTTAGAGCGAAAGCCCACGCATCTCTTTCGTCCTTAATTACTCTGTCGATCTTATCGCCTTCAATTTCTTGTTGTTCTCGTCCTGCTTCCTTAAATTCTTTCCTCGTGTCCAGTACGAAATTTCTTTCCTCGTCTGTCATAGATTCCATTATCTGTGCGTGGCCAGCTTCATGGGATAATTGTAAAATGGCTACTGGTTTTGTAATATCTTGATCTACTAATATCGTTTTTGTCTCGTCGTCTGTGCCGGCTCCGCCTAAATATCCTGAACTTGGTCTAAATATAACTTTCCATCCATCGGGGAGTATTTCAGTTGTATCCAATTTATCTTCACCGGAGCGAAATTTGTAACTTTTTAGCGTTCTCCATTGTTTTGCAAGCTCGTTTTTATTTAATGTATCCATACGGTAGCGTTGCATGGCTGGAATGAATTCTGCTTCATCACACGAAAGGGAAAGTTCAAAACTTTCTTTTTTGAAATCCCATTTTCCTTCTTCTGGAAAATCGTGAATCTCAACGATGGGAGTGTCAATTCTAGATAAGGTTTCTTTTAAAGTATCCTTTTCTAAATCTATTCTTCCTGGAGATTCTAATTTTTTTTCGAAATATTGTTCTTTCATATAACTATTTTAAGTTCCTCGGCTTTAAGGGAGATATGGGGGCCGCCGTGGGTGAGCGAGGTCGGCTGTTCTACTTGTTCAAGGAAGTCAGGGTTTGTCATATTACGTGGAGCGTTACTATAGATGTTTTCCATATGGCAGGTTGGCGACAAGTGATGGCAGCCCCGACGGGATTCGAACCCGTGTACCAGGCTTGAAAAGCCTGTGTCCTAGGCCAGACTAGACGACGGGGCCTTTTTCAATTCATGACACGATGCAAATATTATAGTATAGTAAAAACTGGATTTTTCAACCCTGAACGTCATGATCTCGCAATTCTTTCTCTTATATAACGACCACGCGATACTCGTCCTGCGGCTCGTGCTTGGCGCGATCCTTATCGCCCACGGTTTGCCGAAGCTAAGGAATTTGCGCGGCACGAGCCGGGATTTCGAGGCGATGGGGTTCAAGCCGGGAGTGGTCTTCGGGCCGCTCGCCGCGATCCTTGAATCGTTCGGCGGACTTGCCATCGCAGTTGGGTTCGCAACGCAAGTTGCCGCCGGACTTTTCGGCGTCGAATTTCTCGCGATCACGGTCTGGAAATTCTTGCGGCACGAGCCCTTGATCGGCGGCATTGAACTGGACATCATTTTGCTCGCCGCGGCGCTTTTGCTTTTGACGCAGGGCGGCGGCTGGTTCTCTCTTGATACGTTCTGGAGGGTAAGGTTCTAAAGCGAGCGTCCCCGCATGTATCGTTTTTTTGAGACCCTTCCCGGCGCGTTCGCGTGGTTCACGCTCGCCCTCATCGTAGTGTGTTCATGGCGGCTGCCGGCCGCGGTGGCGATCTTCATCATCCTGTTCGACATCTACTGGCTGCTCAAGGCGATCTATCTCTCGCTTCACCTCCGTTCCACGTTTTCCCGCATGCGGGAGAATCTCAAGGTGAACTGGATCGGGAAACTGCACGGAGAGCCGCACACGCGGGATTGGGCAGAGATCTACCACCTCGTTATCTTCCCGATGTACCGAGAGCCGTACGAGGTGGTGCGGGAGAGCTTTGAGAGCCTCCGCCGGGCGGACTACCCATTGGATAAGTTCATCGTGGTGCTCGCCACGGAAGAGCGGGTTGGCGCCGAAGCTCGAGCCCTCGCGGAGAAGATCAAAAGCGAGTTCGCCCCATCCTTTTTCAAATTCCTCGTCACCGTTCACCCCGAGGGGCTCCCAGGGGAGATCTCCGGCAAAGGGTCGAACGAGACGTGGGCCGCGAAAGAAGCCGTGCGTCTCGCGATCGACCACGCCCGCATTCCTCACGAGCGCGTTCTCGTTTCCGTATTCGACGTTGACACGCACATCTTTCCGGCATATTTCAGCAGGCTGACCTATGTATTTTTGCATGCCGCAGACCGGCTGCGCGCGATGTATCAGCCCATCCCGCTTTTCACGAACAACATTTATCAGGCGCCCGCACTCGCGCGCGTGGTCGCGTTCTCCGCCACGTTCTGGCAGATGATGCAGCAGTCGCGTCCCGAGCGGCTCACGACGTTTTCTTCGCAGTCCGTGCCGCTCCGGGTGCTTGAGGATATCGGCTTTTGGCATACCAATGTAGTTTCGGAAGATTCGCGGATCTTCTGGCAGGGATACCTTCGCTACCACGGCGACTTCCGCGTCGAGCCGCTGCTCTACCCCGTATCGATGGACGCGAACGTCGCGCCGACGTTCTGGGGGACCATGAAAAACCTCTATGCCCAGCAGCGCAGGTGGGGGTGGGGCGTTGAGAATGTCCCGTACATGCTGGACGGCTTCAGGAAAGATTCGCGCATTCCCCGGAGGAAGAAATGGTATTGGTCGTGGAATGTGCTCGAGGGATTCCACTCGTGGGCCACGAATTCACTCATGATCTTTGCGCTTGGCTGGCTGCCGATCGCGATCGGCGGGCAGCGGTTCCACTACACCCTTCTTTCCTACAGCCTGCCGCAGATCACGAGGTTCGTGATGGGGCTCTCTATGGTGGGCATCGCCACATCGGCGATCATCAGCATCCTCCTGCTTCCGGAGCGGCCGAAGTGGTTCTTGCGGCGGCATTATGTGCTCTATGCGCTGCAGTGGCTCTTGATCCCGATCACCCTGATAGTGTTTGGCGCTTTTCCCGGCCTTGAAGCCCAGACGCGCCTCATGCTCGGGGGGCGGTTCCGGCTAGGATTCTGGGTGACGCCCAAGTGGCGTTCTCCAGAATCGGGAAAGGGGGTAGGGGGAAAACACAAGGGTTCCCCCGTGTCGGAAGACCGCCGATAGGCGGGGTGAGAAACCGAGGGTGTCTAAGGAGTCCCGCTAGCCGGCGGGACGACGGATTGTGGGTAACGCCCAAGTGGCGGAGCCAAAATCTGCTATAATTTTTCTATGCGCCGCTTCGCGTCGAGGAGGGGATTCACGCTGCTTGAGCTCCTGCTTTTTTCGGCGATTTTCGTCATCACAACCATATCGCTTTTTACGATCCTTACCGTCGTGCTTCGTATCCAGGCGCGGCAGGGCTCCGCCGCCGAAGTGAATCAACAAGCGCAGTTCTTGATCCAAACTCTAACCCGCTCGATCGAGCGGGCGAGTCTGATCGAGATGGCTCAAGATATGGCCACGAGTACGCTGAAGCTGCGGATGGCGTCTTCCACCGACGACCCGACCTATATTTTTTTGAGTTCGAGCACGGTATATCTCAAAGTTACCGATTCCGGCGCGCCGCAGCCGCTCACGTCAGAGAGGGTGGTCGTCCCAGGCCTCGTGTTTACGAAGCACGCAAATCCGGCCGGCCGCGATTCGGTCAAGGTGTCGTTCTCGATCGCGTTCAATTCCTCAAACCCCCAGCAGGCATTTTCTCAAACAGTGAATACGGCGGTCGTCCGCATGGGTCCTGTGGTGTTCGCTTCGGACGTCGTGCCGTCCGCGGCAGGTCTCTTTAGCGTCGGCACCACCACGCAAAATTTGTGGCAGTCCATAAACGGCCTGCTCTTTTTCTCCGGCGAAAATATTGGGATCGCGGCACCGAACCCAAGCCAAAAACTTGAGGTGAACGGCGGCGTGCGCGTGAATACCGTCGCGGGAAGGCCTACGTGTTCGGCGAGCGTTCGCGGCACGATATGGTTTACGCAGTCCGCCTCTTTCGTGAGGGATCGCGCAGAGATTTGCGTATGGACAGGAGAGTCAACGCCGTTTGAATGGGTGGATCTCATCCGGCAGTGGGTGCAAGGAACGCCCCTGCCGAACCCGATTTCTGCGGCGCGCGCAGAAGCAGGGAACGGGTACCTGTATGTTTTGGGAGGATATCCGAGCGTGTGGACGTCGCCCACTTCAACCGTGTGGTACGCGCGCTTCGGCGCAAACGGCACGTTCGGCGCGTGGCGCGCCACGACTCCGCTGCCCCAGCCGCTCGATTATTTCGGCACGACGGTGTGGAACGGATACTTGTACGTCGCGGGGGGTTATACCGGCGCCTCTGGGAGGACGAACGCGGTCTACGCCGCGTCCATGAACGCGAACGGCACGCTCGGAGCGTGGATGACGACTACCGCTCTGCCAAACGGGCTCTCAGGGCATTTTGCGGCAGCGGCGAACGGATATCTCTACGTTACGGGCGGCACTGCAGGAGCAGAGGTTTTGCCCACGTCAACCGTGGTGTACGCCCCAATAAACTCTGATCATACTGTGGGCGCATGGGCATCTACTGCTCCTATGCCGTATGCCGTAACAGGCCATGGTGGGGCCGTGTACAATAATTATCTTTATGCGATTGGCGGGTACGGCGTGAGTTCAGCGCCCACATCCACAATGAGTTTTACCAGGTTAGACGCGAGCGGGGCGGTTAGCGCATGGACCGTTGGTCTTGTTACGTCGCTCCCGGTCGCAACCGCCCGCGAAGTACTTGTGGCGTATAATGGCTTCATGTACGAGCTCGGCGGAACTACTGTTGCTGGCACGGTAACCAGCACGCGCTCAATTATAATAAAATCCCAAGGCCACCTGGAGCCGCCGTGGGTGCTGCGAAGCGGCTTGCCTGCGGATCTTTCCGAGTCAGCGGGCGCGGTGAACAACGCTTTTTTGTATATAATAGGCGGATATTCACAGTCCTACGGTTCAACCCCGACTTCCACCGTATGGTATGCGCCGCTTATGAGCAATGGAAATATCGGATTTTAAGGCATGGTATAATAACCACGAGAGCAATTTCAGCGCGGACCAGATATGCGCAAGGCATTTTCTCTAAAAAATCTTCTCGTCATACTGGCTGGGGCCCTCATGCTAACGGCGTTTTCGTCCGCGAGCATTTTGCGGGCCGCGACGTTTGATTCTGATCTTGTGCCGGCCGCGGCCAATACCTACAAGATCGGGGTTTCGGCCGGGGACTGGCAATCCATCAATAATCTGATCTTTTTTGCCAGTTCAAACGTGGGGGTGGGCGCGCCCGCTCCTAATCAGGCGCTTGAAGTGAACGGCGGCCTGCGTTTGAACACCAACCTTCCCCAGCCGACCTGCAGCGCATTGCAGCGCGGTACGTTTTGGGTGGCACAGGCCGGCGGAGGATTCCCGGATTCTGTCGTCGTCTGCTACAAGAACGTCCTGGATCAATACCTGTGGGCAGTGATCTATTGATCCGGGGAGCCGTCTCGCATAGATACGGGATTTGTTCTATACTAATCACAGTAATCAACCACGCGCCTTTTTATCTAAATTCACCTGAACTTCCATGAACCAGGCATCCACGGCATTTGTTAGGGGCAAGCGGTTCGTTTGGCTGCTTGGGGGCGCGCTCGCGCTCGGTCTTTTGTATGCCGCAACCCAGGCAGGCGCGTTTGTCGGCCCGTCAACATCCGGAGGGACGGGTTCTGGCGCGGTCGCAACCGACGCCCAAGGCAACTTGAGCATCGGCATCTCGCCCTCTGCAACGAGCAGGCTCTACGTGCTTGCCGGGCCGACCAACGTATACGGTCTCCAGATTCAGAATGACACCGGGGATTCCTTGTTCCGGCTCTCCCGCGGAGCGGCTGCTTCGGCTATTTTCCGGCTCGGCACCGACGGCACGTTCGTGCTTCAGAATCAAAGCGCGGACGCGTTCGCCATAAACGCGGCAGGCAATGTCGGTATCGGAACGACGGTGCCGGCTCAAAAATTACATGTTTTAGGCAGCGCTCAAATTAGCGGCAGTGTATATACTACTGCAGTAGGTCACGCAAATTCAGCCAGCTTACTTGAGGTTGGCGGAGGAGGCGCAACATACGGTGGAGGCACCATCAGGATGTTCGGAGGGACGCATGCCACAACCCCCGGGATCATAAGTTTCCATACCGGCACCGGCATAGGTATCCCTTCAGAGACGGCAAGAATAACTGCTGCCGGTAGCGTCGGCATCGGGACGGACGCGCCAAGCCAGAAACTGGATGTGAACGGCGCCATCGCGCTGAGGGGCCAGGCAGCTCTGGATTCTGACGCCTCCGCTGTTTACGTAGGAGATTTAGCGAGCGGCGACGGCACAAGGGCGCTGGCTCTGCGGGCAGGAGATGCAACGCGCGCATACATTACGATTGGCGGCAACGTCGGCATCGGCACCGTGAATCCCACAAGCACGCTTACTGTCCAAGGAGAGATCAAAACCACTTCCGGCGGCGTGCGGTTCCCAGACGGTTCGCTTCAGTCATCTGCCGCATCTGCCGGGCTGGGCGGTTCCGGGACCGCGAATTTCGTGGCGAAGTTCACCGCAGGAACCGTTGTCGGCAACAGCATTATTTATGACAACGGCACAAATGTGGGCATCGGGACAGGCGGGTCGGCAACCGCAAAACTTCAGATCGGCGGGGCCGCGGGCGTGGACGGCATCAGGTTCCCTGACGGCACGCTCCAGACCACTGCGGCCGCAGGAGGAGCAGCGATCCCAAGCGGCTTAATCGCGATGTTTGATGCAAGCTGTCCTTCGGGGTGGACGCGGTTTGCCGCGCTTGACGGCAGGTTTCCGCAGGGCGCGTCAGCGTACGGCGGAACAGGCGGCGCCGCAAGCCACAGCCACACCGTGAGCGCCGCCCCGAACCACTCTCATATGGTAACCGGCGTCACGACCGTCGAAGACGCATGGCATTCTCACGGCGTGAATTTTGTAAGCGGCGATGGATGGGGCGGTCCATGGTCTTCTACGTGGGCGGCCGGCACTTTCGACTATACTGACTCTCCGGCTCATCGCCATAATATTTCCGGCGTAACAGACCCCCAAAGCGCGCCTCATAACCACGGAGTAAATCTCGCGGCGACGCTTGACGGCGGCCACAGCCACACGCTGGATACGGTGAGCAATCTCCCGCCATATCTGAACGTGGTATTTTGCAGGAAGAATTGATGCGGCAGGCCGCGACTGCTTATGGGATCTTTGGATAGAAAAGTTATTTTCGGAGCCGCGGCCGCGCTTGTCACGGCTTTGGCGCTCGGCATTGGAGCCGGTTTTTATTTCGGAGGCCGCGGCGCGAGCGCCGAGCTTGCCCTTCTTCGCGCGCAAATCGAGAAAGCGAAAAGCGTTCTTGCTCCGGCGGGCCAGCGCCAGACCGTTTTAGGGACTGTCGAGCGCGTCGAAGGAAGCGTGATCTTCCTCAAGGCGCAGGCGCCGGCCAATCCGTTTGAAGAAGCGTATCCGGAAGATCGCGAGGCGGTGGTTACTGCAGAAACGAAAATCGTGAGGCAGGTCTCAAAGCCCCCGGCAACGTACCTGGAGGAGCTTCTGGCATACCAGAGACAACTTCCGGGCCAAGAACAAGCTTCTGCTTATCTTGTTCCCACGCCGCCTTCGCCGGTCGCTGAAACAGCGGTCGCTGCGGGTTCGTTGAAATCCGGCGACCGCATCGTGGTTCAGGCACGCGAGGATATTACGGCCAAAACGCGCTTTGAGGCGGTCCAGATCACCGTGCTCGCGTCTTCTTAAATCAACGCGTTATTCGAGATGGAGTTTTTTCTGGAACTCCGCAAGCTTCAATTGTAGCGCGGGATAACGGTTGAGATGCTGGTCTTCTTGGATTACGCGGAGCGCGGAAGCGCGGCTTGCCTTGATGAGTTCCACGTCTTGGAGCCCGCGCATCGCGATATCAGGGAGCCCTGTCTGCCGCTCGCCCAAGAATTCGCCGGGGCCGCGGAGCTTTAGGTCAATCTCTGCGAGCTCAAAGCCGTTCTTCGCCTCGACGATCGCGCGGAGCCGTTCGTGCGTGCTTTTCGCGCCGGATTCGGTGAACAGGAAGCAGAACGACTGGTGTTCGCCGCGCCCCACGCGCCCCCTGAACTGGTAGAGCTGGGCCAGGCCGAACCGTTCCGCCCCTTCTATCATCATGATCACGGCATTCGGCACATCCACGCCGACCTCTATGACCGACGTGGAAACAAGGACATCGGTTGCTCCGTCTTTGAAATCGCGCATAACTTGCTCTTTGTTTGGTTTTCCGCCGGCCGCCTCTGGCGAGCCTCGCCCTTGGCGGGAGGCGAGACCTCGCCTCGTCTTCGACGAGGCGGGCATCTGGCCGTGCAGCATGGCGACGCGGAGATCGGGGAAGACCGTTGTCGAAAGTTTTTCGAACTCTTCTTTTACGGATTTTACCTCGAGCGCGCTCCATTCGCGGGCGCGAAAAGATTTCTCCGCCCCGTCTTGCTCCGGCTTCTCTATGCGCGGGCAGATGACGAACGCTTGGCGGCCGCGCGCGATCTGTTCGCGGATGAATTCGTACGCCTTGGGACGGTTCTCCGGCGCCACGATTTTCGTCACGATGTTTTTGCGGCCGGCAGGCAGTTCGGTGATGGTCGAAATATCGAGGTCGCCGAATACCGTAAGCATGAGCGTTCGGGGGATAGGGGTCGCGGACATACTCAAAAAGTGGGGGGTGAACGTCGCTTTCGCGCGGCGGCCGGATCGCGCGTCTCGGCTTAGCGCGGCACGCTGCTCCACGCCGAAACGGTGCTGTTCGTCAATCACCACGAGGCCGAGCGATTTGAAGCGGACCGATTCTTCGAGAAGCGCGTGCGTGCCGATGACGATCGGTATCTCGCCGCGTCTCACTTTCTCCCGCAGCTCTCCTTTTTTTACCGGGGACTCAAGGCCGTTCTCGTAGAATAGTTTCGTGTCGCTCGCGGTCATGAGCGCGATTTTGGGTTCACGGACCGCGGAGATATGGCTGAATAATTTCTTGAACGTTTCAAAATGCTGGCGTGCGAGCACTTCGGTTGGCGCCATAATGGCGGTCTCGCGCCCGTTCTCCGCCGCGCTTATTGCCGCAAGAGCGGCGACCACGGTTTTCCCCGAGCCGACATCGCCCTGGAGGAGCCGGTTCATGGGGCGGCCCTTTTCAAGGTCCTGCAGGATCTCCCAGAGCGACCGTTTTTGCGAAGCGGTCAGCGCGAACGGAAGTTCTGCGATGATCCGCTTGAGGAGGGGAATATCGGTTTTGATCTGGACCGCGCGCGTCCTCGCGAGCTTCATTTTTTGAGCGAAGTTTTCAAGCTGGAGCAAAAACAGGTCCTCGAACGCAAAGCGCCTTTTCGCGGCGAGCGCGTCCTCGATCCGTTCAGGGAAATGAACGTCCTGGAGCGCGTGATGCAGTTCGGGGAGGCGGTTCATGCGGAGCGCGGCGCCGGGCAGCCATTCCGGAGGTCGCGCGAGCCCCTTGAGGATCGGCTGTATGAGGTAGCGGATCCCTTTCGAGGTAAGGCCGCGCGTCTCCGGGTAGATGGGCACGAGGCGGGCGGTATGCCGGGTTTCATCGCGCGCATCCCCGGAAACGGGTTCGAACGTGGGGTGGCTGAGGTAGAGCTCGTCTTGCGAGACGGCGACTTTGCCGGAAAAATTAGCGAGCCGCCCGGGCCGGAGAATGTTCTTGATATAGGGCTGGTTGAACCAGATGATGCGGGTGGAGCCGGAGTCGTCACGGACAGTCGCCTCGACTACGATGAAGTGTTTCTGCCATGTCCGCCGCGTCGTTATCTCTTCCACCGTCCCTTGGATGGTCGCGTGCTGACCCGGTTCAAGGTCGGCAATGCGGTAGATCTGCGAAAAATCTTCGTAGCGGGTCGGAAAATGATAGAGCAGGTCGCCGATGGTCGCGACGCCAAGGTGCTTGAGTTTGGCGAGAAAGCCCGGACCGATTCCCGCGATGCGCGCAAGAGGGGTGTCGAGCGTGAACATGTTGTCCCCCCACTAGGAATCGAACCTAGATACACGGTTTAAGAGACCGGTGCTTTGCCATTAAGCTATGGGGGGTCATAAATTTGCCGGTGGCCGTTCGATGCTGGTTAAATGCATCCATTTTCTTTGTTTTAATTTTACTTTAGGAGTAATTTCTTGTAAAGTCGCCATTATCCATCCGAAAATTTTATGTTTCATATCAGTACCCTTAGGGACGCGCACTTTTATGGTCCCATAGTATAAATTATTTTTTTTGTACCCTTTATTGGACGGCTTTATAAAACTTTTACCAAATCTATCCAATGGTATGCCAGTAATATCTGACCAAAATTTTTTAATTTCCACTCCATTTTGTTGAGGATAAATGTTTAGATGAGCTTTCATTATTTTTGGAGACACGTTGAATATTTTCTCAAACCATTTGACCATGAATACAACAAGGTAAGGATCGGAGTTAGTTATCTCGAAATTTTTTGTTTTACTTCCTTCAGCCCAATATAAGGCGGCACCGAAAAGTTTGTAAGCGTCAAGAGATAATGGAGTTTTGATTTCTCCTAGTGCTCTCTCAAGTATGGCCTTGACCTCTCTTTCCCGTCTCTCTTTTTGACTGTGAGGCCCACGGGAGAGTATTTGGATTTGTTTTGTATAAAGTCGGACACGGTGTTCGGGCGCAAGGGGGATGCTTTTTAGCCAGGCACTGAGAGTGCTTTTCGCGATAGAATCCCTCAATTTTCTCCTGATTTCGTTGTAGCTTAAACCCCTTTTGCGAAGAGAGATAGCTTTTATACGGAGGGACGGGTCACTTTTCATACCTCCAATTATATCATATATAGGAGCTGTTCTGCCATATGGGCGGGTGCGAATTTCGCGTACATTATAATAGAAAATGATCCAGCCGGCAACAAAGCTTGTATCGCAAGATCATTGACTTATCCCTGAACTGTTCTATGGTTTCTGAAGGATTAGAGGGAGGTGCATATGAAGAATAGAGTCACCACGCGGCCGTTTAAAGGACCCCGTGGCGGGGATCCGTACGTCAACAAGTACTGTGAGCGAACTCCTTGGGGGCGGACCTCATATGTCCCGCTGACCATGCACGAAGTGACCGCCGTCCGCCGTGCGGCACAGGCGCTCCGCGAGCGCCGTCCCACCAAGAAACGGGAGTAAGCAGTATCGCGCCCGTTCGTGCGGCACAGGCGCTGAGCGAGCTTCATTCCATCAAGAAACGGGCGCGAGCAACATAGCGCCCGTTTTGCTTTTATCGTTACGCAGGGCGGGTCGCCCTTGTCTGCATCAAAAGGCGCATATGACGCGCGCGGTTCACGGCGCCCCCGCCAGGATTCGCCGCCCGATAGGGCGAGCCTCGCTCCAACGTGTTTGGAGCGGGAACCCGTTTTGGCATTGCGCCCCCGCCAGGATTCGAACCCGGAATACGACGTCCGAAGCGTCGCGTGATATCCATTTCACTACAGGGGCAAATTCGCTTTTTAATCATAGGAGCATTTTCGAAATTCGCAAAGGCGCCGCGGTTTTGATTTTGCCGGGCCCTTGGTACAATGATCGTGCCTATGTTTTTTCTTTTCGAGCTCATCGTGCTTATCTTCTCGGTCATGATCCACGAGATCTCCCACGGGTATGTTGCGGAGCGCCTCGGCGACCCCACCGCGCGGCTTGCCGGGAGATTGACGCTCAACCCTCTAAAGCACATCGACCCCGTGGGCTCGGTGATCCTGCCGCTTCTCCTTGCGATTCCCGCGCTATTCGGACAGCCCACGATCATTTTCGGCTGGGCAAAACCCGTGCCGTATAATCCGGCATACCTCAAGGATCCGAAGCGTGGAGCCGGCGCTATCGCGGCCGCAGGCCCGTTGAGCAACTTCTTGCTTGCGGCGGTGTTCGGCGTGTTGCTGCGGAGCATCTCATACAATCCTCCTTCTCTCGCATTGTTCTTCAGCGTGATCATCCTCATCAACATCGCGCTCGGCGTGTTCAATCTGTTGCCGCTCCCGCCTTTGGACGGCTCAAAAGTGCTTTTCGCATTTTTGCCGCCCACCGAGAAAAGCTTTCGCTTGATGCGTTTTCTTGAGCGCAACGGGTTCCTTCTTATCATTTTTTTCGTGTTCTTTGGCTACGAACTCATCATCCCCGTCCTGAGCGCTTTGTACCTGCTCTTCGCGGGTCAGCCGTTTTAGGATGTAGATGCAGGATTTGACGCGGGCAGCGTCTCGTTTTAAGATAGGTGGGCCTCGTCTGAGGCAAAGTTTTTGTTATGCCTACTCTTCGTCAGTTGGTAAAGCGGGGAAGGACGTCTGCGAAAGCGAAAACCAAATCGCCCGCATTGGCGTACTATTTTAATACCCTGAAGAACCGTCCGGTTGATTCTTCCTCGCCTTTCAAGAGGGGCGTGTGCCTCAAGGTGTTCACCACGACCCCCAAGAAGCCGAACTCGGCCATCAGAAAAGTATGTCGCGTGCGGCTCACGAACGGCATGGAAGTCACCGCATACATCCCTGGCGAAGGGCATGCCCTCCAGGAGCACTCGATCGTGGTAATCCGCGGCGGGCGCGTAAAAGACCTGCCGGGCGTCCGTTACCACGTGGTGCGGGGCGTTCTTGACACGACGGGGGTTGAAGGGAGGAAACAGCAGAGGTCAAAGTATGGAGCAAAGAAACCAAAGATACAATAATAAAGCGGCAGCTCCGACGCGCCGTTTCGTAGCGGTCGGAGTCCCGATCTCCGACGCTACGGTCGGAGCAGGCGGAGCGTCGGGACAGAGGTCAAAATACGGCGCGAAAAGTCCTAAGGCATAATACTATGAGAAAAAAGCGCGTATACAAAAAGTACCACGAGCCAGACCCGCAGCACAGCCGTATAGATCTCGGCCGTTTCATTAATTACGTGATGCGGGACGGCAAGAAATCCATTGCCGAACGGGTTGTCTATGACGCGCTTGCGCGCGTGGAAAAAGAGACCAAGCAGAGCCCGCTTGCGGTTTTCGAAAAAGCGCTCCAGAACGTTTCGCCGATGCTCGAAGTCGCTTCGCGGCGGATCGGAGGCGCGAACTATCAGGTGCCGCGCGAGGTCAGGCCGGAGCGGCGGTTCATCTTGGGAAGCCGCTGGCTCATCAATGCGGCCCGCGCGAAGAAAGGGAAGCCCATGGCAGCCAAGCTCGCCGACGAACTCATCGCCGCATCAAAGAACGAGGGCGCGGCCATCAAGAAAAAGCAGGATACGCACCGAATGGCTGAATCCAACCGAGCTTTCGCCCACTTCGCGCAATGAGATCTGGAATGGATATGGCAGAGCTGACGCAGACCCCTTTTCCCCGCGCGGCTATGAGGCCGAGCGGGTGCGATGCTCCGCCTTTTGGCTTCCGGGAACCGGCGTTCGGTTCGCTCCTGCGGCGAACCGCCGCCTGCATCTCGGCGTCAAAACTCCGATCGCGATCGGAGGCCGAGCTTTTGACGCCTCCGACAGCTTCCCGTAAACCAAAAGGCGGAGCGAGCGAGGCCGAATCGTCAGCGAAAGCTCTCGCCGGGGAGCTTGAGCGGTAGCGGAAAGGAGGGGTCTGCGCCACAAGTTAACATCCCATGCCTCGACAATACCCAATAGAAAAAGTTCGCAACATAGGCATTATCGCCCATATTGATGCAGGGAAGACCACGGTCTCCGAGCGCGTGCTTTTCTATACCGGCGTGTCCCATAAGATCGGCGAAGTACACGAGGGGACGACCGTGATGGATTGGATGGAACAGGAACGAGAACGGGGGATCACCATCACCTCGGCGGCCACGACCGCATTCTGGATCCCTACCTATCGGCACGGCGACAAGGCATTCGAACACCGGGTCAACCTGATAGATACGCCCGGCCACATTGATTTTACGGTCGAGGTGAAGCGTTCGCTCCGGGTCCTGGACGGCGCCGTCGTCGTGTTTGACGGCGTGGCGGGCGTGGAGCCGCAGTCCGAGACCAATTGGCGGTATGCAGACGAGTATCGCGTGCCGCGCGTCTGTTTCATCAACAAACTCGACCGCATGGGCGCGAACTTCGAGAAGAGCCTCGCGTCTATCCACGAGCGGCTGACCGCGCATGCGGTGCCGGTCCAGCTCCCCATAGGGATAGAATCTGAATTCACCGGCGTGGTGGATCTTTTGGAAGAGAAGGCGTTTGAATTTCACGGCGAGCACGGCGAGCGCATCGTGGAGATCTCCGTCCCCGAAGGCATGGCGGCAGAGGTAAAAGCATTCCGTCATCAGCTTGTCGAACAGATCGCCGACGCGGACGACGAGCTTATGTCGCGCTACCTGGACGGTAAAACGCTGCCGCTTGAAGATCTGCGGCGCGTCCTGCGGAGGGCGGTGATTGAGAACAAACTCGTGCCGATACTCTGCGGGTCGGCTCTGAAGAACAAGGGCGTACAGTTCGTGCTGGATGCCGTCGTGGATTATCTGCCGTCTCCCCTGGATCTCCCGCCGGTTGCGGGGACCGACCCCAAGACCGGCGCCGAGATGAGCCGCACGCCGTCGGACAGCGAACCGTTCGCGGCGCTCGCGTTCAAGATTGCGACCGATCCGTATGTGGGAACGCTTACGTATATAAGGAACTACTCCGGCGTCTTAAAGCGCGGCTCTTATATTCTTAATACCGCGAAGAATGAGCAGGAACGGATCGGCAGGGTGGTGCGGCTCCACGCGAACCAGCGGGAAGAGGTGGAAGAGGTATATGCCGGTGAGATCGCCGCGATCGTGGGGCTCAAGAACACCACGACCGGAGATACGCTTGCGAGCCCGGATGCGCCGATCGTGCTTGAAAAGATCATATTCCCTGAGCCGGTTATCGGCATTCGCATCGAGCCCAAGACCAAGGCAGACCAAGAGAAAATGGGGGTCGCGCTCCGCAGGCTGGCAGAGGAAGATCCGACGTTCCGCGTATCCGGGGATCAGGAAACAGGAGAGACCATTATTCAGGGCATGGGAGAGCTCCATCTTGAGATCATCGTTGATCGAATGAAGCGTGAATTCAGCGTCGCCGCGAATGTCGGCCGGCCGCAGGTCGCCTATAAAGAGACCATCAATGCGGCCGCAGAGGCGGAAGGGAAATACATCCGTCAGTCAGGCGGCCGCGGACAATACGGGCACGTGCGGCTCCGCCTCGAGCCGCTCGAGCGAGGCAAAGGGATAGAGTTCGTGAACGCCATCAAAGGCGGCGTGATCCCGCAGGAGTTCATCCCTGCGGTCGAGAAAGGCGTAAAAGAGGCCGCCGACAAAGGCGTGCTCGCAGGATATCCGGTCGTCGATGTTGAGGCGACGCTCTATGACGGTTCCTACCACGAGGTTGACTCGTCCGAGGCGGCGTTCAAGATCGCGGGTTCCATCGCGTTCCAGGAAGCGGCGCGGCGCGCAAAGCCGGTCATCCTTGAACCCATCATGAACGTGCAGGCGATCACCCCGCTCGAATTCTTGGGCGAGGTGAACGGCGATTTGAACGCGCGTCGCGGGAAGATCGAAGCGATGAACGACCGCGGAAACGTGAAGGTCATCGACGCGAAAGTTCCGCTCTCCGAGATGTTCGGTTACGCGACGCAGCTTCGTTCCATGACGCAGGGGCGGGGGAGTTTCACTATGGAGTTCGGCCACCGGGAAGCCGTGCCGAACAATATCGCCCAGCTCATCATCGAGGGGAAGAGAAAATAGGTTTACGGTCGAGGGACTAGCGGGAAAATGAGCAACCGGCCGCGCCGTTGTCCCCATTTGACAAAAAACGCGGGGCCGCTACAATAGGTAATTGCGCTGTACGCATACAATCAACCACAGCAGGTCGAAACCACCAACAACCTTCTAAAAGTTATATGGCGGAAAAAGAAAAATTCACTCGTGCGAAGCCCCACGTGAACGTGGGGACGATCGGTCACGTCGATCACGGCAAAACAACGTTAACCGCCGCGATCACGCATATTTTGTATTTGAAAGGCCTCGCGAAGAAAGAAGAGAGCGTCGACCAGATCGACAATACTCCGGAAGAGAAAGCGCGGGGGATCACCATTGCGCTTCATCACTCGGAATATGAATCAGAGAAGCGCCACTATGCGCACATCGACGCGCCTGGCCACGCCGACTACATCAAGAACATGATCACGGGCGCGGCGCAAATGGACGGCGCAGTCCTGGTGGTGGCCGCGACGGACGGGCCAATGCCGCAGACGCGGGAGCACGTGCTCCTCGCGCGCCAGGTGGGCGTGCCCGCGATCGTGGTGTTCTTGAACAAAGTAGACCAGGTGGACGATCCAGAGCTTGTGGACCTTGTGGAATCAGAGGTCCGCGAATTGCTCAAAAAATACGAGTTTCCGGGCGACACCGTGCCGGTGATCCGCGGTTCGGCCTTGAAGGCCCTGACCGTGGCCTCTGCGGACGATCCGAACGCGAAACCGGTCCTCGAGCTCATAAAAGCGCTTGACGAATATATACCCGAGCCGGTTCGCGACCTCGACAAACCATTCCTTATGCCTATCGAGGACATTTTCTCGATCGAAGGACGCGGGACAGTGGTTACGGGACGAGCGGAACGCGGAAGGATCAAAGTGAACGAAGAAATCGAGGTCGTGGGCCTCCGCCCCACCCAGAAGTCCGTGGTGACGGGCATTGAGATGTTCAATAAGATCCTGGACGAAGGGCTCTCCGGCGATAACGTGGGCATTCTTCTCCGCGGCCTCAAGAAAGAAGACGTGGAGCGCGGCCAAGTGGTCGCGAAGCCCGGAAGCGTCACGCCGCACACGGAATTCGAGTGCGAAGTGTACATCCTCTCCAAAGAAGAAGGCGGTCGGCACACCCCGTTCTTTCCCGGATATAAGCCGCAGTTCTACATCCGCACGACCGACGTGACCGGAGAAGTGACCTTGCCGCAGGGAATGGAAATGGTGATGCCGGGCGATACCATAAAGCTTTCGGTGAAGCTCATCTCGCCGGTCGCGCTTGAAGAGAAACAGCGCTTTGCTATCAGAGAGGGCGGGAAAACCGTCGGCGCGGGAGTCGTTACGAAGATATCGAAGTAAAGGGCTTGGCCCGCGAGGACTAGTTGACCCGCGACGGCACCATTGGCATGGCGAAAAAAAAGGAGGCCGAAGTCCCGCAGAAGATCCGTCTTCGCATCAAGGCGTACGATCACAAGTTGATAGACAATTCCGCGCGCCAGATCATCGAGACCGCGGAGCGGAATGACGCGAAGGTGGTGGGGCCGATCCCGCTCCCCACCGAGCTCAAACGGTTCACGGTGAACCGCTCGACGTTCGTGCATAAGGACTCCCGCGAGCAATTCGAGCTCCGCATCCACAAGAGGCTCATCGATATCTTGAATCCGAGCCAGAAGATCATAGAATCGTTGAGCAATCTCAACCTTCCGGCCGGTGTGGACATAGAAATTAAAATAGTATAGAATTGGCGTAAGGTGTTAGCCAACCAACTGCCCGCTAAGACCGGGCAGTTTTGGTGTCAATGTCTTAACGGATATATCAGAATGGCTTTTCTCTTGGGGAAAAAACTGAAAATGACGCAGATCTGGAAAGGACAAACCGCGATTCCGGTCACGGTGGTTCAGGCCGCCCCGAATAAAGTTTCGCTTGTCCGGACCAAGGAAAAAGACGGCTACGCAGCGGCGCAGATAAGCGCGGGGAGAGTGAAGCGGGAAGCTCGCCTCAAAGACGGGGACCCCGAGCTTAAGGTCGGCGACGAGATAACGGTCGCCGCGTTCAGCGAGGGAGATGTCGTGAAGGTAAGCGGGGTCTCCAAAGGGCGGGGGTTTCAGGGGGTCGTGAAGCGGCACGGTTTTCACGGCGGCCCAAAGACCCACGGCCAGAAAAACCGTTTTCGCGCACCCGGCTCTATCGGTTCGACCGCGTTCCAGCGGGTCGTGCCCGGCAGAAAAATGGCGGGCCATATGGGTGCGGAGCGCGTTACCATAAGGAACGTTGAAGTGGTCGGCGCGGACACAGAGAAGAATCTTTTATTCATCAAGGGCGCGCTTCCGGGGCCGCCGCACGGACTTCTTGCGATCTCTGCGACCGGGAAAAAGAAAAAGTAATTTTTTACTCATGAAAGTAGATCTGTACGATTTTACGAATAAAAAAGTGGGCGATACCGAGGTGCCCGAGGAGATTTTCGGTGCGCCCTGGAAGCCGCGTTTGGTAAAGCAGGTCGTGCTTGCTCTACAGGCGAACCGCAGGCGGCCGTGGGCCCGCGTGAAGACCCGCGCAGAAGTGCGCGGAGGCGGCAGAAAGCCATGGCGCCAAAAGGGGACCGGCCGCGCGCGACACGGCTCGATCCGCTCGCCTCTTTGGGCAGGCGGCGGCAAGACGCACGGGCCGGAAGAGAGCCGCGACTACTCGCAAAAGATCAACAAGAAAATGCGCCGCCTCGCGCTCGCAAGCGTCCTCTCCAAGAAAATGGAAGACGGCGAGGTAAGGGTCATCAACAGCCTCACGGCCCTTCCCAAGACCAAACAACTGGCGGAAAAACTGCGTACCTTCTTCGGCTCGTCAAAAAGCAGTCCGATCGCGAGTACGCTCCTCGTTCCGAACGAAGAGAACAAGGATCTTTTTCGCGCAGCCGCCAATCTGCCCGCGGTACGCGCCCTCCACCCGGGATCCCTGAACGCCGAAGAGCTTTTGACGTACAAGCACATCCTGATCGACCAGAGGGCGGTTCCTCTTATCCGCCGCCACTACGCGATCCGGAAACCATGAGCATGGGAAACATTTTTCTTATCAAAAAACCCTGGATCACGGAAAAGTCCACGGCCTTGAGCAATCTGGGCAAGTATGTTTTTATAGTGGAACCCGCCGCGACCAAGAACGAAGTGAAGAAAGCGGTCAAGGACCTGTATCGGGTGGACGTGAGGACCGTGCACATCATTCGGCGCGCGGGGAAGCCAAAGCGGTTCCGGAATGTCGTGCGGACGCAGGGCAGCTATAAAAAAGCGGTCGTCACGCTCGTCAAGGGCCAGAAGATCGATCTTGGACGATGAAACCATATTCACCGACAACTCCTTCGCGGAGACAAATGACCACCGTGGACTACGGCGTACTGAGCAAGGCGCGGCCGGAGAAAAGGCTCCTGCGCCGGCTTAAAGCCCATGCGGGGAGGAATTCGGCGGGGCGCATCACCATGCGCCATCAGGGAGGCGGGCACAAGAAACTGTACCGTTTGATCGACTTTAAGCAGGATAAACCGAATCAGCCCGCGCGAGTGGAAACCCTTGAATACGATCCATATAGAACCGCTTTCATCGCGAAGTTAAGCTATCCGGACGGCGACAAGCGGTATATCCTCGCGCCGCACGGCCTTAAAGAGGGCGACGAAATCGTTACCTCGGAATCCGCCCCACTCAAGACCGGGAACCGTTTGAAGCTCAAGAATATCCCTGTCGGGTATCAGGTGTACAACGTTGAGCTCACCCCGGGCCGCGGAGGGCAGCTCGTGCGTTCCGCGGGTTCGTCCGCAGAGGTGCTGAGCAACGCCCAGGGGTATACCGACCTCAAGCTTTCTTCCGGCGAGGTTCGCCGGGTCTCGTGGGAGGGATACGCGTCTTTGGGCCAGGTTTCGAATCCCGAGCATAACCTCACGGTGATCGGGAAAGCGGGCCGTTCGCGATGGCTCGGTGTACGTCCCACCGTACGCGGTACTGCGATGAACCCGGTTGACCATCCGTACGGAGGCGGAGAGGGCCGCACCCAGCGGGGCACGCGGAAGCCAAAGACAAAATGGGGAAAAGTCACGGGCGGCCGAAAAACGCGGAATCCAAAGAAACGGTCCAGCAAGTTCATTGTGGCGCGCAAAAAATAATTTCCATGAGCCGTTCATCCAAAAAGGGTCCGTTCGTTGACCCGAATATTTTGAAGAAGATCGCGAAAGTAAAGCCGCAGGACGGAGCGGTTATTAAAACATGGTCGCGCGCGTCCGAGATCTCGCCGGAAATGGTGGGGTATACTTTTGCGGTGCACAACGGGAAGACCTTTGCCGAGGTAAAGATCACCGAGGATATGGTCGGGCATCGTCTCGGCGAATTTTCTCCCACGAGGAAATTCCTCCGGCACGGAGGCAAGATACAGAAAGAGCTTGAACAGAAAGCCGTATCCGCAGCCGCGCCCGCGGCACCGGCAAAGAAGTAATAACGCCATGCAACAGATCGCTCGATTACAATATGCGAAGATCGCGCCGAGGAAAGCTCGGCTGATTGCGAACGTATTGCGGGGGCTTACCGCGAGCGAGGCAGAAGCCCAGCTTTTACATCAGCGGCAACGGGCGGCGAAGCTGATCTTGAAACTCCTCCGGTCCGCCGTTGCGAACGCGAAAAGCGGCAAGCGGCTTGATCCGGACCGGCTCATCATAGGGCGTATCCAGGTTGACCAGGGGCCCATGCTCAAGCGTTCGTTGCCTCGCGCGCGCGGCATGGCCACCCCCATCCAGAAAAAAACGAGTCACCTTACGCTGGTGCTCGAAGAGGGCGCGGCGCCGAGACCCCCGCGTTTCAAGATCATCATTCCCAAGAAAGTGAAGCTGCCGCCAGGAGAGGGGAAGCCAAAGACGCGAAAGACGGCGCAGGCCGAGTCAGAGGAGCGGGCGAAGACGCGAAAACTGGAGAAGCCCGGATTCTTTAAGAGATTCTTCAGGAGAAAATCAGTATAAAGAATACACATCGCCACTCCCATGGGACAAAAAATCAATCCAACTTCATTCCGCATCGGTATGACCAAAAAATGGCCAGCGAGGTGGTTTTTCCCGTCGAAGGGGCACACGGGTCCCGCAGGAAAGTATCCTTACGCGAAGTTTTTGGAAGAAGACGAAGCCATTCGCCGCGTTATCCGCAGAAAGATCGGCCTCGCGGGCATCGCCGCGATCGGCATTGAGCGGACCTCGAATAACGTCCGCGTGTTCATCAAAGCGGCTCGCCCGGGGCTGGTGATCAGAGCTCACCAGGGCGCTCGAGAGGCAGCTGCGCAAGCTGCGCGGCGCCGATGCCCCGGGGAAGCGGAGCGCGGGCATCAGCGTGAACGTAGAGGAGCTGAAGAGGTCGGAGATCTCCGCGGCGTATGTGGCGCAGCAGATCGCGTGGGACCTTGAGAAGCGTTTGCCGTTCCGGCGCGCGATGAAGAAATACCTTGAGGCCTGTCTGCAGAACAAGGAAGTGAAAGGAGCGAAAATACTTCTGGCCGGACGGCTTGGCGGAGCGGATATCGCGCGGAGAGAATCCCTGAAGCGCGGCATGCTCCCTTTGCAAACGCTCCGTGCGGACATTGATTATGGCTATGCGACGGCATTTACTACGTACGGCACGACTGGAGTCAAGGTATGGATCTATAAAGGAGAGGTGTTCGAGAAGAAAACCGACGGTTCATAAGTGTGCGTCGGGACAGAAAGGGATTAAAAATCCATGTTAATACCCAAAAAAGTTAAACATAGAAAATGGCAAAAGGGGCGTTCGCGCAAGAGGAACGTGGAAACGCGCGGTCTTGAGTTGAGCTTCGGTCAATATGGCCTCAAGGCGCTCGAAGCCGCACGGCTCAATTCCCGCCAGATCGAAGCTGCGCGTCGCACCATCACGGGCTATATCAAGCGCGAGGGCCGTTTATGGATCCGCGTCTTTCCGGATAAGCCGATCACCAAGCGGCCGCCCGAGACGACCATGGGCGGCGGAAAGGGGAGCGTGGATCATTACGTATTTCCGGTACGGCCTGGCAGGGTCATTTTTGAGCTTGACACGTCGAGTCCGGAGATCGCAAGGGAAGCGCTCCGCCGCGCGGCGTATAAGTTGCCGTTCAAGACCAGGGTCATAAGCAAGACGGAGCATAGTACGCGATGAAGCCGCGAGAGATAAAGGAATTAAAAAATAAGCCCCGGGCAGACCTCGAGAAGCTTTTGCATGAAGCGCGCGAGCGGCTGCGGGTTCTAAGATTTGACCTCGCCGCGGGAAAAGTGAAGAATGTGGGCGAGCTTCGTATGCTCCAGAAAGACATCGCCCGGATGCTCACGTTCCTTCGGATGTCCGACGCGCAGGCAAAACAATGAGAACCATGACGCAGAACCAGAAAGCGGCAGCAAAAAGGAGGCTCGTAGGCACGGTAGTGTCCGAGCGTATGCAGAAGACCAGGGTGATCGCCATCACGCGACTCAAACAGCATCCGAAATACCTCCTGCGCTATAAGGTGACAAGGAAATTCCATGCGCACGACGAACGCAATGAATACCATGTTGGCGACAGAGTGGTGATCGAAGAGACGCGGCCGCTCTCAAAAACCAAGCGATGGAGCATCACGGGCAAGGCATAAATCCATGATACAGGAGAGAAGCATACTTAAAGTTGCCGACAATAGCGGCGCGAAGACCGTACGGTGTTTTCGCATTCTCGGAGGGACGCGCCACCGGTACGCCAAGGTCGGAGACGTGATCGTCGCTTCCGTCCAGGTGGCAGAGCCGCGGAAAACAGTGAAGAAAAAAGACATCGTGAAGGCCCTGGTCATCCGGACGCGGCACGCGCTGCGCCGCGCGGACGGCTCGTACGTTCGTTTTGACGAAAATGCGGTCGTGCTCATTGACGCGAAGCGCGAGCCGGTCGCGAGCCGGATATTCGGTCCGCTGCCCAGGGAGCTTAAAACGAAGGGATTCGAAAAATTAATGACCATGGCAGAAGAAGTCGTGTAGCTCAAGCATCACGTCCATGCATATTAAGAAAGGAGACCAAGTAAAAATCATTGCCGGGAAAGACCGGGGGAAGTCGGGGACAGTGATGAAGGTTATGCCGGCCGGAAACGCCATATCGGTAGAGGGCGTGAATCTCTATAAGAAGAGAGTCCGGCCGCGGCGGCAGAATCAGAAGGGCGAGACCGTGATGGTGGTTCGCCCCATTGCCGTCTCGAACGCCATGGTGATATGCCGGAACTGTAAAAAAGCAGTGCGCGTGGGCAGCCGGCTTCTAGGCAATCAAAAGGTGCGGTACTGCAAAAAGTGCGGCTCGGCGATATAACGGCACCCATATGACGTCATCTCCTCGGTCACAACCGAATACCCCGGGCGCCCCGCAGTTCCTCGAAAAGATCGTCGTGAATGCGGGCGTGGGTCGCGCGAGTCAGCAGCCGAATTTTGAAGAAAAGGCGCTCGTGCAGGTCAAGCACGACCTCGCGCTCATCTCCGGACAGGCCCCGCAGGTGCGCCGCGCGAAAAAATCGATCGCCGGTTTTAAGATACGGCAAGGGCAGATCGTCGGCGTGAGCGTGACATTACGGGGCAGGAAAATGATTGATTTTTTCGCGCGCCTCATTACAATAGTATTGCCTCGCGTACGCGACTTTAGCGGGATCGCCCCGAGCGCGATCGATAAAGGGGGCGCATTGAACATCGGATTTCGAGAGCAGTTCGTATTCCCGGAGATCAACCCCGAAGAATCACCTTTCATTTTCTCTCTGGGCGTGAATATCGTACCGCGCAAGAAATCGCGCGCGACCGCAATAGATGCGTACCGCCGCCTCGGCGTGCCGCTCAAAAAATAGATCATCCCTATGCCAAAAACATCCTGGATCGCCCGGAGCAAAAAAACGCCCAAATTCAGCACACGGCTCACTCGGCGCTGTTTCCGGTGCGGCCGCAAGCGGGGGTTCATGCGCATGTTCGGTCTGTGCCGCATCTGTTTTCGGGAGATGGCTTCGCGCGGCGAGATCCCTGGCGTAAAAAAGGCATCCTGGTAACAATATGTACTACGATCTTCTTGTAAAAATCAAAAACGCGGAGCGTGCAAGAAAAGAAGTCCTCCACGCCCCGCTTTCGAAGCTGGATTTTTCTGTTGCGAAGCTGCTCGTTGACGCCGGCTATCTTCAGGACGCGCAGAAAAAGCCGGCCGGGAAGCGGACCGTGCTGGAGTTGAAACTGCGATACGCCAATAACCGTCCTGCGCTCTCCGATTTTAAGATCGTGAGCAAGCCCAGCCGGCGCATCTATGTCGGCTACCGCGATCTTCAAATGGGCCGCGGGCGGCGCGGGATCGCCGTTCTTTCGACTCCGGAAGGCGTGATGAGCAACCGCGAGGCGAGAACCAAGAAAGTCGGAGGCGAATATCTTTTTGATGTCTGGTAATATGTCGCGCTTGGCGAAAAAACCAGTGGCGGTGCCGAGCGGAGTTACGCTCGTCGCGACCCCCACGCATATCGAAGTCAAAGGCCCCAAAGGAGCGCTTTCTCTTAACGTCCTGCCGCATATCAAGATCGCGGTCGGTACGGACAAGGTGGACGTAGCTATGAGCGATGATTCGGCGCAGGCGAGAGCGAACAGCGGAACGATGTGGTCGCTCATCCGCAACGCGGTCGAGGGCGTCACAGCCGGATTTTCAAAGACCCTGGAAATCGAGGGCGTGGGATATCGTGCGGCCATGGAGGGTAGCACGCTCGTGCTTTCGCTGGGCTATGTCGAGCCGGTCCGCTTTCCCGTGCCGCAGGGGATCGCTATTTCGGCGCAGAAAAATACCATCACGATCACGGGGATCAACAAGGAGCTCGTAGGGCGCGTCGCATCGCAGATCCGCGGACTCAAGAAGCCGGAGCCGTATAAAGGGAAGGGCATACGGTA
>Ga0076062_103_pt1 | contig 45684 bp, 71 predicted proteins | sample RifGroB1_FD_68177 | JGI IMG/M metagenome (GOLD analysis project Ga0076062, IMG submission 68177) | Parcubacteria bacterium GW2011_GWB1_56_8
CGGTGAAGGAGTCCACGGTCTCGATCGCGAATCCGGATGCGTTGGTGGTAATTCATCGGAGTGATAAGATTGATGACCCAATCCGCACCGCCGCACAGGTCGTGATCACGGGCGGGAAGCGTTTCGAGGGGGACGGTAAGAAGTTCACGTTCGGTTACGAGAACCCTTCTCGCGTCGAGATCACCACGAGGTCGGGTCAGAAAGCGGCCGGTACGGACGTGAAGCAGATCATCTTTCTTAACGGCTCCGAAACCAGAATCGAAGGGAGTAGTGACATGGACGAGTATGACGTGCTTGGTCGACAGATCGTCGGCGAGATGCTCGGGATGACCGGCGAGACGAAGATGCACGACATGTCGGCCGTGGAGGAAATCGCCGACAATATGTACATCCACGGTGTGGATATCCTTGGCGCCACACCACCAACCCGCCGCGTTGGGTTTGTTTTCAAGACGACCCCCGCCGGGCGAAAGTACACGGCGCTCGTGGTCTCCAAGGTGCGCCGCGGGGACTTCAAGACCTCGGTCTCCAACGCTCGCGATGTCGGACGACGCGCGGTTGAGATTAGCGCTAGGATTCGTAACGCGCTTCGTCGTATGCCGACTCGCGTCCGCGGTGCAGCGCCGAAGCGTCCTCAGCGCGCAAAGCGTTTGATCACCGACGCGCAGCTCAAGACGCTCGCAGACCAGCTCGAGAAGGCCGGGAAGGCCCTGGTCGGCAGAGCCGGCAAACTCGAGGACTCGGTCGCGGTCGGGGATGCCAAGCAGAAGACCGCCGCGCTCGCGCTCAGGGCCAAGATGTTCAACCCGAAGATGGCGCGCGCTAAGTCTGTGAAAGCGGGTTCGGCGGCCAAGCTGGCGCAGGCCATGCGCCCGGTGACGGCGGCGAGCCGCGCCGCGGTGTCACGACCGCTGACAAGCCGTGCATTGTCTCTTCCGACGCGTGGAATGAGTCGCGCGGCGGTGCTCGGGTACTGGAATGAAATCCTCGGAGCGGAGCTGAACGAGATTCTCGGGCAGATCACCGACGCGGAACAGGCGGCGATTGAGGCCGAGGCCGATAAGTATTTCGGTTCGCGCGATGGCTCTACATCGCCAACGACCACGACGTCATCTTCGGATTATGGTACGTCCTATTCCGATCCGTACACGTCATCCTACACCGCGCCGAGCTATGATCGATTCCCAGGCCCCGAGGACAATAACTACGGTGTGGGTCCTGCGCCGACCGAAGCGCCTGAGCCTACGGAGTTTCAGCGAGGTCCAGATCCGGCGACTGATCGTAACGTATACAATTCCTCGCGGATGCCGTTACCCGGGATCATCTATTACGAGCTTGAGCGCGGTCTGCCTCGTGACAAGTTCGGATCGTGGGAGCGCTACTATGGTCAGTCGCGAGCGCTTCCGCATGGTGGAAACGGTTATTATTGGTCGGGGACCATCGCGGTTGAGGCGGAGGGTTGGGCACGACGGCAATTGAATCAGAGTGGCGGGTACGAGGATATCGGCGTTCCTGTGACGTATTTGTTGCAGTATCCAACAGGCGTGCAAGAGTCCGGTGGCGGATCTGCGGATTGGGGGCCTCTCGTCGGTGCCCCCGATGATTGGACCAAGGGTCTTCGTTTCGATATGGCGACCAAGCAATGGTTTTGGTTCTGGGACCAGGCGCCCGAGTGGGCCACGGGGAAGGTAATTCGTAAGGCGCAATTGCTGCACCAGGCCCAGCTTGATCACGATGCGTTGCTTACGGCTGCCAAGGCGGATTATGCCTGGCAACAGGCACAAGATCGCCTCGACGCACAGCAAGCACGCGAGCAGTCGCGACAGCAAGCACTTGTGGATGCGGAAGCTGAGCGTCGGCGAATTCAGCTCGATGTCGAGCGCCAGGCTTTTGAAGCTAAGCAGACGGAGCGTCAAGGCGAGATTGATGCGATGATGCAGCAGGAAGAGGCGCGGTGGGTGGCGGAGCAGGCTCGTCTTGAGCAACAGCAAATGGCACAAGAAAGTCAATTTATGACGCAGCAAGCGCAGCTCGATCAGCAAGAGCGTCAGATGATGCTCGATTACTTCCGACAGCATCCACAGGAGATGTTTGCGCAGCAGGGCGGCGGCGCAGAATATGATGCGGAGTATGCCGAGGAAGATCCCTTCGCAACCTACTACGCTGAAAGTGATGAGGGCGTGGATTGGGGAGATAACGGACAGCGAGACGGGCTCGATCAAGGACTTTCGGATGCCTCGGAAGATGAGCTGTTCGAGAATATGTGAGAAAAATGAGCTTCTACCTCGATGGTGTGGATGTTCTTGGCTCCGAAAGGAATGATTCCAGCGCCGATGACTTCGATTTGGCTCAGGCCACCGACCCTGAGCCAGCGCTGGTCATTCGTGTCGAGAACCCCGGTGAGCTTGTTCAGAAGCAGGGGGGTGCGACTGGCGCGCTGGTATTCGATATCGCACCGTCGTCGGTTACCGGAATGATCTATTCGAAGATGCGCGATGAGATGCTCAAGAAGTTCAAAGAGCAGGGCGTTAATGCGGATGTGCAGATCACTACCTCGCCGCCGAAAGGGCCGCCACCGAAGGCGGAATTTGTGCGTGGGATGGTAGCGGGAGGCGCCACGGCCGGTGTAGTGTATCTATTGTATCGTTTGATTCGCTTGGCATTCTGACCGCGCCGAGGCGCGAAGGAGAGAAGGAGATGACGATGGAAACGGCGTACGAAATCCTCGGTGCGCAGATCGTGAACGAGGTGACTGGGATCCCTCCGGTGGTCGGCGCCGGGCCAGGGCTAGATCCGCAGTTTGGGATCAATGCGGCGGCGGAGCTGATCTCTCGTGGGATCAGCACGCACCAGGCCAAGAAAGAGGCCAAGCAGAAGTCTGCGGCCACCGCGGCGCAGCTCGAGCGCGCTATTGCGGCGGATGTGGCTTGGGCCAACGCCGAGGTGATGCTCGAGACGGCCAGCGCCTCCAAAGATCCGCAGAAGATCGCCGCAGCGCAGTCTCTTGCGTCGTCGTCTCAGTCTGCGGCGGCAATCGTGGGGATTGGCCTTGCGCCGGAGGCGTCGGCCCAGCGCATTACCAAGGCGCAGGACACCGCCAAGAAGGCGGCGGAGGCTTCTTATGCTGATCCTAAGAACTTAGGCAAGGCCGCAGCGATGCGAGCCTGGCAGAAGGTCGCATCGGCCGTGGTGACTTCGACCGCGCAAGCTCCCGGAGGAGAGCAGGCACTTCAGCTCGCGAATGTGGGGGGGACGAGTTTCCTCGATGTCATGAGGCGTCGCTATGGCGGCGTGCCCGTGTGGGGGTGGGCTGTCGGCGGTCTCGGTCTGACTTTTGGTCTGACATTGTTTATTCGCGCGCTGCGGAAGCGGCGGTAAAGGAGACTTTGATGCACCCGTATGCGAAGAAGGCCGATTCGATCGTTGGCGCGCAACAGACAATCGCCCGTGTCGCCAACGTGCTAGGTGCCGACGGGGTTGTGCCTGCGCGTCCTCGATCGCTGGCAGAATTCTTGACACAGATCAAGCAGCAAGCTCCGAACGACGTCAAGGATGGAATCGGGACGATCGCCGGAGCGGCGGCGGGAGCGATTTTGTGGAGGGAGCACCGCGTCCTTGGAGGCATCGGTGGTGCGTCGCTTGGACGCAACGCCTCGGCGCTGTTTCGCCCGCACGAGCGTCGGATGGCGTTTTGTAACATGGGCGTCACTGCGTCCGGTGTCCTCGGTTCGTTGATGTTACCGCAGTACCCGAAGATGGGATTTATCCTCGGGTGGCTTGTCGGTGGATTGGCCGTCTACGGGGGCAAGCTTAGGTGAGTTTTTACCTTCATGGTGTAGATATCTTGGGTGCAGACCCGGCACCTGAGGTCGATCCGCGTGCGACGGTTGCTGCGAACCGGTTGAACGCCGCCAGCAAACGTGCGAAACGGTCACGGACCGCGAGGAAGCTGGCTTCGGTTGCCAAGCATCTCGTAGACAAGTCGCGAGGGGCAGCGCAAGCAGCGGCGGATGCGAAGAAAGCGGCGGCGGATGCGAAGCTCGCAAGAGCAAAAGAGATCAAGGAGCGGGAGAGGCAAGCCGCGATCGACCGCGCCGGAGTTGTAAAGCCACCTCCGACGAGACAGGCGGCGATCGATCGCGCGGGCACGGTTCGTACACCTGCGCCAGCACAAGCCGCGATCGACCGTGCCGGGGTTGTGCGTGTTCCAGATCGTCCGGTCGCGACAATTGATCGCGCGGCGATTGTTCAAACGCCAGTAACTATGGCGCAGCGGGCGGCGGTCGTTCAAACACCGCAAGTTTCGGCGGTTTCGCGGTCGGTGACCGCGGCACCCACCTCGACGGTACTTTCGCGTCCGGTAGTCACGACGACCCCGACGGTACTCTCGCGGCCTCTAACGACGACTACGACGCGGCCTTTGACCACGACCGTTTCGAGGACAACGCGTCTTCGGGGAATGAGCCAGGATTTTATCGCTGAAGTTCTAGGCGATCTGGGATTGCGTGTACAAGCGCAAGCGATGCAGCTTTCGGCGTATATCGCGGGGGCTCACGCGCTCGCGACCGCGAACGATATCGCCGAGCAGCTCTTGCCGCTCATCGAGCGGTTGAAGATCACTGGACAAGTCGATATCGCGTTCGCCGGGCAAAATATCGTCGATCAGTGCTACGCGTTCATCGACAACTACGATCCCGAATACCCAGACACGTCGGTTGTCTCGAGTCTACAGGCTCAGGCCGCCTCATGGCAGACGAGCGCGAAAGAGGCGCTCTTGTCGGGGGCGCAGTCGCTTCCTGGGGGTGGTGCTGGTGGGGGCGGTGCCGGAGACGGTGAGAGCTATGAAGAAGGCGGTTTCGGAGATGCTGGATACGGCGATGCGGGTTTCGGCGATGCTGGCGGCGCTGGCGATGCTGGTGTTGACTGGGGCGGCGGAGGTGGTGGTGGGGGCGGGGGGCCGGAGATGCCGAGTACGAGCAGGCCGCCGCCGAGATGGCGGAAGAAGCTGCTGCACAAGAACCTATCGATGAAGGAGTCGATTGGGGCGACGAAGGCGGTGGAGAGGGTGGTGGAGAAGAGCCGCTCGAGGTACCTCTTCCACAAGGCGCAGAGGGCGCCGAGTTTGATGCGTCTTACGATGCTGCGACCGAGGGGTCTACCGAGGAGGAGTACACTGAAGAAGAGTATGCGGAGCCGGTCGTCGATTCTAGCGCTTTGAACGTCGGCGATTTAGTGACTTCTTCGGAGGACGAGTCTCTCGGTGTCGGGACGATCATAGCGATCAACGCGGACTCCGAAGGAACGTCGCTCTACGAGGTACAGTGGGCTGATGGTACCACTGCAAATGTGTATGGTGACGCGCTCGTCAAGAAAGCAGAAGACGCCGAGTCGACGGAGGAAACGATGGAAGGGCTGTATCTGCTCGGGGTAGATGTTCTTGGCGGTGACATGGGTACGGGAGGGGCGCCATCTGCACCGATGGACTATGGGCCGAGTATGTCCTCCGGGACGGTCTACACTGACTACAATACGATCTTGGCGGCGCAGAAGGCGCTCCTGGCGAAGGGAATCTCCCCAGGTAAGATCGACGGCCTGTGGGGTAACGATACCGAGGCGGCGCTCTTCAAGTTCTCGGGCAAGCACGGACCGCCCGACGATGACACGCTCACGAAGTTAGGAGTGAAACCGGGTGCGCCCACTGTGACGCGGCCGAGTAGCGGTGGGGGTATGACGTTCTTGGCGCCGAAGCCTCCCGCGGCGCCGCAGGTTTCAGGTCCGATGTTCTGGTCAAAGCCGCTTTGGTCAGGGTCAACGATTCCCAGATGGCGCGGGGCGATTGCAGGGGGCGGGGCGATTGCTCTGCTCACTGGACTTACTCTCGCGGTCACGGTGCGCCGATGAGTCACGCGCTTTCTTTTCTCGGGGTTGTTTCTCCCGGGGCTGCGTCGATCGCTCAACCAATTTCCGGAGATCCCCCACTTACGAGAACGCTTGTTCCAGGGGTCGCAGCCGGCATTGTCGGGTTCAAGCTTTTTCCGAAGCATCCACTCTTGGGTTTTCTGGGAGCCGAGTCGATCGGACAGAATGCCTATCGCCTGTGGCGAGGTCAGGGGGATGATCGTCTCCGCGCGTTCACGAACATGGCTGGTGCAGCGTCGGCGATTACCGGATCACTGCTCTATAAGAAGCATCCGTTCATCGGATTCACTCTCGGACTTGTGGCGGGGGCGTTTATGACCTCGTTCGTGCGCGGATCGAACTCGCAAAAGTTCAAACAAGAACTCATGCGGAGAATGGGCCTATGAGCTTCTACCTCGACGGTGTAGATGTTCTCGGGGCAGAGGAATCAGGGCCGCTTTCGACTAAACGTGCTCGTACGATAGTGTACGATTGTCTCGGACACGTAAGTGATCCCGAACTGGCACGACAGCTTAACAACGTCGGCGAATCGATCGAGCGTTGCGGCCTTGATACGCTCCCAGATAATGCGACGCAGGTACTCTACGGTCTAGTGACGCGGGCGTACGCACCAAGGGAAGCTAGTGCGTACGAGATTTTGGGGGATGTCGAAATTGGCAGCCATGACCCTCGCCCTTATTGGGCACGTGGTTTTAGCCCATATCTCGAGACCTCGCCAATCTACGACAACCCTCCGGATGACGAGTGGCTCGTGCCACGGGCCGGGGGAGGGTATCAACGTGTGATCCTCGGCGAAGACGAAGTCGGGCATCATGGGCATGGGATGGTTCCTGGCGGTTGGTGGTGGGCGGGGAGCTATCGAGGCCCATGGGTCGAGGCCGATGATTTTGTCGATCCGATGGAAATGGTCGATCCGGCGATCTTACAGGGGGAAGATATTCTCGGAGAAGATGCTTACGATGTGCTCGGGATGTTTGATATCGCATCGGCGCAAAGGAAGATGAACGCGCTTCCCAAGAAGGTGACTGTACGGATGGCGAAGGCGCTCCTCGCGGGTGGGCAGGAGGCCATCACTGGCGCACAGGCCATCGCCGCCCAGAAGAGTCTCCCTGGTGGCACGGCGCGCGACAACGTCGCGGCGCATCTGTCGTGGCACAACGATAAGCTCGCGAGGATGACTGGATCTCCTAACGCGTTCTATGATCCAGGCCAAGATCTGGCCAAGTACGTCATGATGGCGTTCATCGAGGCCAACGCGGCCGAAGAGGGCGCCACGTATCTCGATCAAGCGTGGTCTCAGATGTGGCAAGAGATCGCCAACGCCATCGCCGCGCTCCCTAGCGATATACGAAAAGTGGTCGTGTCCGCAGCCTCGGGCGCGATCGAGACGATCACCGGACTTCCAGTCTGGGCCTGGGCATTGATCGCCGTCGGAAGCGTCGGATTACTTGGATTTTTGGCGTACAAGATCATCGGCGCGGCGGCGAACAGCAAGGCAGGAGCCGCCACGGCCGGTGTGTTGGCGCGGAGGTATTTGTGATCTTCCCTATCCTCCTCATCGCGGCTGGCGCCACCGCCATCATCGCATTGGCGTTTACTGACGATGACGGTCCGGTGCCGAACTACTTACCAGATCTTCCACCGATGTCTGGGTCGACTCGGTATAAGAAGGTGGATGCGATCTTAGGTGAGTTGAAAAAGGCATCGGAGACTTCGGGCATCCCGCTCGGGTTACTCGTGGGGTGGGTCGCCAAGGAATCCGGTGGTCGACTCAGCGAAGTTCCGAAACCGCTCAAGGGTGAGCCCGATGGTGAGCGCGGGTATTTTCAGCTTACGCCGTCGGAGTCGCGATCTTTGGGGCTCGACCATAAGCGACTTTCTGAAGATCCAATTTACTCAATCAACGCCGGGCTTCTACTCATCGGACGATATATGAAGGCTGTCGACGCGCTCGGCGTGGCCGTTCCTGGATCGATGTACTACTGGCTCCTCGTCAAGCTCGCGCACACGATGGGGTCTGGAGCGATGAAGATCATTGTCAACGGAGCAAAAGCGGCAGGCGCGGCCAGGACTTGGGATGCACTCGAGCGGCATGCGCTTGATAACGAGGCCCGATATTTCTCGGCGACCAAGCACTCACCATCGAAGTGGTTTCCGCTCGTCGATAAGGTTCGCGAAGTGGGGCAGCCATTTGGTTTTGGTGATCGCGACGTGGTGGTGGGAGGTGAAGTGTTTAGAGATATCGTCGATCCGTTAGATTGCCTGACGTAACACAGTTTCGGCGTCGTTCAAAAATCCAGCCTCTATCAGCACGGCGCGTGCCCTCTTCGCTGAAAGCGTATTCGTTTCCGCTCCTCTGAGAACTTTTCGTAACGTTCTCGGATCACACTCGGCTTTGACGGAGAGTCGACGGGCGGTGGCCTCGTCGATGTTGCATCGATTCATCCAAATCCTCCTTTGAAGACTTTTTGTACGCATTTTGAAGACATTTTTAGTGGAAAGTCAAGTTGTTCTTGTCCTATCTGCACGACTCCGTAGAGTTTTCATTCGTGACAAAACGTATCGATACAGCAACTCTTCGACGCGTTTCTGTCGACGCTAGCTGCGATCCGCGGACAGTGTCGGCGGTCCTTGAGGGGCGCTCGACGCGCGGTCTCGCATTCGAGCGCGCCAAGGCTGCTCTTTTGGCCGCTGGGTTCAGGGTCCCTAACCTTCGAGTGGTCAACGGCGGCAAATGACCGACGATACCGAAGAAGATAGCAGCAATGGCAAGCGACGTTCAGATCGTGATAAGGCCCAAGTCGTCCCCGTCTGCAAAGACGAAGAGCTGCTAGAATGGTTCGAAGCGCTGTTCTACGACGAGCCTGAAGTTGCGCATTTCCCGGAGCGAGTCGAGGTTCACACTCTTTCGGGACGATATCTTCAGAAATACGAGAAGCTCATCGAGCAGATCGTATGGACGCCGCAGACGACGAAGAAGGACGGTAAGCAAGTTCTGAACGAGCGTAAGCCGTCCAAAGAAAAGCTACTCGCCACCACCAACAAGCTCATTCACAAGATGCAGTCGGAGTGTGATAACACCGGCAAGACATTGGTGTTCGGTATCTTCGCCTGGCACTTCAGCCGCGGAGATGAGCCCTACTCGACGATCAGCCGTCGTTATTCTCCTCGCGGGCGCCATGCGAAGGACGGGACCGAGGAAGATATGGGTCCCGAGAAGCTTTTCGCTAATCAGATCTTAGGGCATCAGGCCCAGATGGTCGGGATGATCGGCGCGGCCTGGGAGGGCATCACCGATCGAGACAATCGAACCATCGAGCAACTCCTCGCCAGGATCAAGCACCTCGAAGAGCAGCTCGAGAAGAAGGCCGAGCAGCTCGAGCGCGCACTGTCAAACGAGATCGATCGTGATGAATGTCAAACGAGATCGATCGTGATGAACGAAGACAATGGGTCGCGTTCAAGATTAAGAGTGCAGAGAAGGGGCTTAATCTTGTCGAGGGTATCGCTCCTCCTCTCATAACCAAGTTGGTCGGAAACAACGCAGTTCCAGGGCAGTCACCAGAAGCCGTCGCCCTCAAGAACTTTTTCAAGACCGTCGAAGAGGGCGGAATGCTCACGAAAGAGCAAGCCGATAAGGCGATCGGTATCTGGGATGAAACAAACCAATGCATTAGCAAGCCCGGCGTACTCAGCCAGGGGCAATCGCAAATCCTCTTCCAGGTCGCTTACGGTCAGGCACCGCCCGAAGAACTAGATAAGCTCTTACCGGGCGGCATTTTAGCCGTCTCGATGGAGCAGTTAGCGCGGCTTCAGCAGATCTTTCCGTTGGAACAGATCGCGCCACTCATGTTGATTTTCCAATCGCGTCAGAACGCGGATAAAGGAGAGAAATCATGACCATGTTGACGGCAGTGCAGGCGCGTGCGGCGCTCGATAAGGCCGAGCGAGAGGGCGGCGACAACGCGTGGCTTGTCGTCAAGTCTCTCATCGCAGATCTGTACAAGCGGCTCGACTTGCTCGAGGCCGAGCATGCCAAGACTCGAAAGGGCGCCATCGCGCTCGCGAAGGAGAACAAGGCATTCGGTGAGATTTTCCAGAGCATCGCACAGCGGCGTGGGGTTATGTCGCCCGTGAGCGAGCCAGAAGCGGTCGAGGGGGATAATACGGGCGAGACCGTGGGGGCTGCCGCGTCGATCGCGGGGGAGGTGAGGATCGGTGCCGATGGTACGCCGATGTCTCCCGAGCAGGCCGCGACCGAGGCCGAGATGGACGCGGCGATGGGGATCGCGCCTGGTCCTACTGCACCGGCCGCGCTCGTGCGCCGCAACGGTAACGGTAACGGTAACAAGCGTCGCGTGCCAGCACCACCGCAGACAAGGGTCGGCGCTGACGGCAAGCCGCTCGATGCGGCCCAGGCCGAGGCCGAGGCGATGATGGATGCCGCTGCGGGGCCGAGACAGTAAATGATGAGGCCCCTTCTCAGCTTCGTCGCGATTTTCAAAGATGAAGCCCCGACGGTCAGAAAGACCCTCGAGTCGGTACGCCCGTTCGTTGATCGCTGGACGATTCTCGATACGGGCAGTACCGATGGGACACAGGAGATTGTCCGCGAAGTAATGCACGGCCTTCCAGGGAGCCTTTTCCAAGAGCCCTTTGTCGACTACGCCACGAGCCGCAACCGAGCATTGGAGCTTGATGCCGGATGCGGAGAGGCCGGCGGAGAAGCCTCCGAGTTCACGATCATGCTCTCGGCGGATGAGACGCTCACGGGCGGAGAGGCGTTGCGATCGTTTTTGCGGAACGTCCAAGGAGAGGGGGCTTTCTGCGTTACGCTCCAGACTGGCCCTCGCTCATGGCCGTATACGAGAGTTTTAAGAACCGGCGCCGGCTGGCGCTATGTTGGCGAAATTCACGAGCGTCCGGTCGGCCCGCAAGGCGAAGTCAAGGGCACGATCATTCCGAATGTTTTTGTCACGCACAATCCCTCCGATCCCGAACGAAAGGCACGACGACTCAAAGAACTGGATGTTCCACTGCTCGAGAAGGCAGTCTTCGACGAGTCGAGGCCTCTCGAGCATCGCGCCCATGCGATCTTCTTCCTCGCCGAGACTTATGCTGTTCTGGCATCCGAACGAGAGCGCCTCGCGCAACAAGATCTGATCGAGAAGGGACTTAACGGAAAACCAGCACTCGGAGATGTCTGGTTATCTCTCAAGATGAACGCGATGGCGCTCTACCTCCGATACGCCGCCATCGCCGAGCAGCCCGAACGCGACGCCTACGATCCCCACAAGGTCGCTTACGCCTTGTTCATGGCGTACCACATCGCTGATAGCGCAAGGTTCTATAACAGCCACGAGCTTGTGTCGCGCCTCCAGACCCTTGTCGCTTTTGCGCCCAAGATGCCGGAGGCACGGTTCCTACTCGCGAAGTGCGCCGCGGACGATGACGTGCGTCAGGGTCTTTTCTTGGCGATCGAAGCGTCCAAGATTGCGCGCGAGGCAAAGTCCTCCCCTACCTATGAGGCCACGGACGTGCGCCTCGAGTGGCTTTCTCTTACGCTCGCGGCACAATGTGCCAAACAATTAAAGAAGTTAGACCAAGCGAAGGAGTTAGCATCTCAGGGTCTCGCCGCTGGTGGTCCTAAGGAAGCGTTCGAGGGAATCCTCTGACATGTCCCGGTTTACGATCGGCATCGTCAACTACGGACGCGATCCGCACGTCCGATGCTTCGAAGACTTCGCGCGGGCGTTGTCCAGCGCGCTGAAAGCGCTCGGACACGAGGTCATCCCTCCAACTGATCCTAAGCCTGGTCGTCTCATCATCTTCGGCGGAAATAACCTCATTGATGAGCACGGGCAAATGCCCAAGGACTCGATCATCTACAACACTGAACAGCTCGCGGCGGTCGCTGACCCGAGCTACTTTCTTCGCAACTTCCGTCAGTACCGCGACTTCATGATCTGGGACTACTCGAAGTCCAATATCTCGGCGCTCCACAAGCTCGGGCTCAAGAATACGATCTTCTGTCCGGTCGGCTACATCTCGTCGATGACCCAGATCAAGCCGGCAGCCGATCAAGACATCGACGTCTTGCATTACGGCTCGGTAGGGAAATCGCCGCGCAAAGAAATCTTGGATGCACTAGACAAAACTGATCTAAAAGTCGCACGTCTCTTCAATGTTTATGGAGAAGAACGCGACGCTGTGATCGCGCGCTCGAAAATTGTTTTGAATCTGCACTACTATCCAGGTGGAATTTTTGAGATCTTCAGGGTCAGTCACCTGCTCGCGAATCGCAAATGTGTCGTGTCCGAAGACGGTGGCTCTGATCTGCTCCTCGAAAGTCTCGCCAAGTGCACGACGGCATATGTGTCCCGCGACAAGATCATCGACACTTGTCGAGAGCTGATCGCCGATACGAGCAAGCGAAAAGGACTCGAAGAGAAGGGCTTCTCAGAGTTCTCACAGATCGATTTCGTAAAGATCGTCAAGGAGGCGCTCGAGGTCTCATGATTACCGCCGAAGACGCGTTGCACGTCGCACGCGACAGAGAGCCGCTCCCGGCCGACGATCTAGAACTTTCAGATCGCGAGAAGACCCAGCTCGACTATGTCGACTCGGCGATCGAGTACGGGATCAACACCAGCTTCAACGGTGACGTCTTCGACACGTATATCCCTGCCGAATTCGTCGAGCTTTCGGTCATCAACGCACTCAAGAAGCGCTATGAGGACGGCGGCTGGAAGGTCGGTGTTTTTCCGAAGATGGAAGGTGATCAGATCGTCTCGTTTCAACTCGTATTCGCGCCGGTCTCCGGCATCGCGTTGGTGAAGAAGCCCAAGGAGAAGCCTCCGCGGTTGATGCCGCCAGTCATCCAGGTCTCTCCGACTTTGGTCAATGCACGTCACCGCGTGCTCGTCAGGATGCCAACTCGCGGCCGGGCGATCCAGGCGCTCGAAGTCCTCGAGAAGTACAGGAACATGGCGGGGATCCCGATCTTGATCGAGGTCGTGGTCGACGAAGATGACGAGTCCATGTTCACCGCCGAAGTGCTCCAACGACTCGCGGCGCTCGACTGCATCGTCACGCCTGGGCAACACACCAATAAGATCGCGGCGTGTAACGGAGGCCGTGTAACGGACTGGGACATCCTTATCTTGGCGTCCGACGACATGGTCCCTACAGTCGAGGATTACGCGATCCACGTGATCACCGACATGGAGCAATACTTCCCGTACCTAGATGGCGCACTCCACTATAATGATGGTCATCAACGCTCAAATCTTTGTACCTTGCCCATTTTTGGCCGCCGATTGTACGAACAGTTCGGATACATCTATCATCCAGATTACAAGTCACTTTTCTGTGATCGCGAACAGACCGATATCCTCAAAGCGATGGGTCGGCTCGCCTACGTCGATAAGATACTGATCGAACACAAGCACCATATCTGGGGTGATGGCGTTGAGAAGGACGCGCTCTATGAGCGCAACGATGCGCTCGAGGGAGATGATCGTAAGACCTTCGAACAACGCAAGGTATTGACTCGACCGCACGCGCAATGGCCATTCGAGGCGCCGCCGCTATGGTTGAGCGTGCTCATCTGCACGGTCCCGGCGCGGAAGAAGCAACTGAATTGGCTTTTGGATTTTCTGTATGCGCAGATCAGGGCAGATGCCCCGCGGCAGGTCGAGGTCTTGATAGATGATCGTGAGGGGATCACTGTCGGAGAAAAGCGCCAGTCACTACTCGAGTGTTCGCGAGGACACTTCGTCGCATTCGTGGATGACGATGATGGTATCGCCCCGGATTATGTGAAGCGCCTCGTCACTGCATTCGCCATTACTCCAGATGCTGATTGTGCCTCGCTCGAGGGAGTCATGACGACCCGGGGCGCAAAGCCGGAGATCTTCCGACATTCGATCTATTTTGACGGCTGGTATACAAAAGAGGGGATTCATTACCGGACCCCCAACCACCTTAGCGCCGTCAAGCGGGAGATCGCCCTTCAGGTCGGGTTCGTGTCGAAAAACGTGGGCGAAGATCACGACTACTCTAAGCGCCTACGTCCTCTCTTGAAGAAGGAAGTTTCGGTCGGGGAAAAGCCTTTGTACTTTTACTGGTTTGATCCCCTGCATTCAGTGCAACAGAGGCCGGCAGGCGGTGACGTATGAACAAGATCGTTTCCATCGCGGTCTTCGGCGACCGCGGCTATGAAAATTATCTTGGCGCATTCGTGCGCGGACACCTAAATCTCTTCCCCCTCGAAGAGGGCTGGAAACTTCGGATACATACGGATTTCGTGATTGCGGCTGGTCGCTATGGACAGATGCTTCGACGCTTGGAAGAAAAAGGACTTGTTGAGGTCAAACTCATGGGTCCCGCGATCTTAACCAAGGCGATGCTCTGGCGCATGGTACCGATCTTCGACGATAACGTAGATTATGTGTTCTGCCGCGATTTAGATGCAGCGCCGATGCCGCGCGATCGTGCGGTCTGTGACGTCTTTATCAAATCCCAAGCCACGGTTCATACGGTGCACGACAACCGTGCCCACGCCGGTATCATGGGCGGATTATGTGGGTATCACGCGAAGTCTTTTCGGGAAGCGACCCGACTCCACACATTGGATGATCTCTACCGGTACGCAGGGATCAGCGATGTGTCCTGGGCGCAGCATGGGACTGATCAAAACGTCCTCAACCGATTGATCGATCGGCCAGGCGGCCCGACCCTCTTGGAGCACCGGTTCAGTGGTTGGACCGAAGGGCGCCCAGGAGATGAGAAGCGCCAGGCAGGGCATTGGCAATGTCCGGCATGGTCGACTCCGACACCCGATGCCGGCGTTTCAAAACTTTCGCCCGAGCGTGCTGAGCACGCCGATCGCCTGGCCAATCACATGGGCGCGGCCGGATACGATCACCTCGCAGCGAGGCTATTCTGGGACCTGTACGGCGATAAGGAGATCGCCAAGCAGGTAGCGGAGTGCGAGACATGATCTCCGAGATCGCTCAACCTTCGCTCAGCAATACTGTGATCGAGGCGTCCTATGCCGCCGCGCGCGACAATCCTGACTTAAAAGTGGTCTGCCCGTGGTGTGGAGAATCAAGATTCGGGCGTGAGTTCTCTGATCATGCCGATACGCACCGCAAACTAAACCGGATCACGGCAATCATATTAGCCGGCGGCAAAGGTTCTCGTCTCGCACCCTGGATTGCGCCAAAGTGCCTGATGCCGGTCAATGGCGTGCCAGTTTTACATCGTCTCCTTAGTCATCTATTTGGTTTTGAAGTCGTGGGGCGCGCGATTATCTGTACTGGCTATCGCGCCAACGATGTCGAAGCGGCTATCTCTAATAGTTGGTCGATTTCAGTCACATCGGGACGTATCGCATTTTCGAACGCGGGCGAAGATGCACCGATGGGCGAACGTTTGTTCCAAGCGCGAAAGCTGTTCGGCGATGATACGGTATTGGTCTGTTACGGTGACGAGTTGGCGGACGTTGACGTGAAGGCATTGGCGGATGATCAAAATACGATGGCCTTCGCCGCGACGCCTCATGCGATCCCCGGCGGCGCTGTCATTCGGGAAGGCGATCGCTGGCATGTCCTTGAAGATCAACCGCGACTCGTAAACATCGGCTTTGTTCGCGCCAAACCTGAGTGCTGGTCGACGTTGACAGCATCAGACGGTGTCTCGGACTGGATCAACCGCACTTCGGTAGAGCAATCCGTGGGGCTGCTCAAGCATCACGGCAAGCGCGCGACGATCAATTCGCTCGCGGACTTGAAGTACGCCGAAGAGGTCTGGCGGTGAAAGCGCTGGTAACCGGCGCGAGCGGATTTCTTGGCGCGCACCTGTGCGAAGCGTTGCGCCTGCGCGGCAATCGAGTCGTCGCTCTTGTCCGTGACGATCTAGGCGCCCTCGATTGTCAACAAATCACGGTGCGTGGCGGATTCGAGCAAGTTGAACGTACTCTCTCCGAATACGAAATTGATACGGTTTTCCATTTAGCGGCACAGACTCAAGTCTCCACAGCGGTCGCGCATCCTATCGGGACTTTTGAAGCCAATACCGAAGGCACTTGGAAGGTGCTCGAGGCGTGCCGGAAGCAGAAGGTTCGTCGAATCATCGTGGCGTCCAGCGACAAATGTTATGGCGACGGCGCGACCCCGTATACCGAGAAGCAAGCTCTCTTGCCTAACGGTATTTATGCGACTTCGAAGGCTTGCGCAGATCTGATCGCGCAAGCGTACATCCAAGAGTTCGGAATGTCGATCGCGATCACTCGTTGCGGAAATCTTTATGGCCCAGGGCATACAAATTGGTCAACGTTGATCCCCGGTACGATTCGTTCGATTTTCAGAGGCGAACGACCCAAATTACGCTCTGACGGCGGCCCACAACGGGATTGGCTCTATGTCGAGGATGCGGTCGAGGGATATCTCAAGCTCGCCGCCTGCGACGAGACCGGACCTTTCAACTTCGGCACTGGGCGAGGTACGAGCGTCGCGACGGTCGTCGAGACTATCTTGCGTTTGATGAAAACAGAGCTGAAGCCGATCATCGACCTAAAAACTGGTCCTGGTGCTGGGGGTATGGAGATCCACGAACAAATCCTCGACTGCGATCGCTCATTACGTGTTTTGGGCTGGCGACCAGATTACACGCTAGAGATCGGACTAATCGAAACAATCGATTGGCTCAAGGAGCACGTTCAGTGACCCAAACTATCGTCGCGATTGGCTGCTCACAAGTACAGGACTACAGCTTCCTTATTCCATTGTCCGCGCTCCTTTGGAAACGACACATCGGGTTTCAACCGATTATCTTTTTGATTGGAAACGAAAACGATTGGGACACTGGACGTAACAAGATCGTAATCTCGGCGCTGAACACGCTCGAGATCAAGTATAAGTTCGTGTCGTTCATCGATGGCTACTCCGAGGGTACCGTCGCGCAAAACATCCGCCAGCACGCGGCAGCCGACAAGAAGATCGACGACGACACCTGGATCATGATGTCGGACGCCGACCTTTGGCCAATCCGACGTGAGTTTTATCACCAGCACGAGGGTTACACCGGTCGAGCCGTGTGCTTGTATTCCAACGGAGATCACTTCTTCGGCAAGAAAGACGTCCTTTCCAAGTTCGATGCCGGCGGCGGCTTTCAATCTATTCCGACCTGCCATGTCACCATGCGTGCCAAAGATTGGCGGATCGCCTACGAGATCGATGCCGTCGATGACGAACGCGCGGCGCTCCTCAAGACGCTCAAAAAGATGGAGCCCTGGCTTATGTCCTGTGCAGATATCAACCTTGCACGATGGTGCTGTGACCAGTGGTACATAACCGAGCGTCTTTGTCGACAACCCTGGTTCCCCGATGCTGCTCCGCCACATCCGTGTCCCCCAGGTGGGCGAATCTTGTCTTCCGAGAACGTGTTGCTGGTCGAGCGTTACGGACATCCTCCGGTCGACAGATTAGATCGCACCGTCGACCCCTGGACACAATACGGCAGCTTCGACTTGTCTCGATGGACCGATGCGCACGTGCATCGGAGCCCATTCAGTAAAGAGCATTGGGCGGATGAGTTTCGCGTCTTGAGCGCGATTTTACCAAAGCATGAAACCTGGATGAAATCTTACTACGAGGAGTACACGCGATGAATCCTACGATCGAAAAGCTCGCGACACTGACCATCGCGCCAGCCGCGCCTCCCAAGGCACCCACCATCAAGTATGATCTAATGTCTTTGTTCCAGCGAGACGGCCGACCGGATGCTGTCTTGTCGATCACCGACGCCAAGAAAATCGCCCCAGAGACCACCTACATGATCTATGGCAAGGGCATGGACGACGCCCTTGCCATCGAGAAGCTTGTCCCGCAGTTCGCTTACGGTAGCGTGCTCCTCATCTTTGATTTTCCCGCCGAGGAGTACGCCGCGTTCGATGCGCGCGTGCGCAAGCACGACTTCTGTGCGTGGGACAAGTTCGGGGATGATCAGGACGGTCGGGCATGGGTCAAGTCTCATTACGACGGCGGGACCTTCGCCACGCATCTGACCTATTTGCTCGAGATGGTCAAGCGGACGACCGGTCCGGTGCTGGAATTGGGCGCAGGAGAAGGCTCGACTCCCGCCCTGCACCTGGCTGTGGAAGATCGACTCCTCGTGACCATCGACAACAACGAAGAGTGGCTCAAGCGCTACGAAGGTCTGGCCTCGAAAACACACGTGCTCGAATGTCTCCCCGATCCCGCTGCCTCCGAATGGCTATCAAAAAAGTGGAGCGTCGTCTTTATTGACCACTCACCAGGTGAAAGTCGTGGTTGGGCAATCGAGAAGGTACGCCCAAATAGTGAATTCCTTGTCGTGCATGATACGGAAGAACTGGGTTACGGGATCGAAGATCTTCTCTCTAGCTTCAAGTACCGGAAGGATTTCAAATACGCACGCCCTTGGACTACGATCGTATCTGACACGAAGGAGATCGGCGATGTTGTTGCGGGCGTTGCGCCGTCTGTGGCTAAAGAATACGAGGAGCCGGCTAATGTTCAAGATCGGCCCTGATACACCAGTTCGTACACTCGCCGACGGCAGCGGGATTCAGATCGTCTCAGGTCCAGGCGGCTGCCCTTGGGTGGTCGATCTAGAACGTCCGCACCTCGGTGGCAATTTCGATGGAGGCGACCTCGGGACCTGGTACAAGGAAGACCTCTGGCCTTGGTTAATCGATACCTTCAATGTGAAGACCATGCTCGACGTCGGTTGTGGTACCGGCGAATCAATGCGTTGGTTTACGGGCCGTGGCATCGAGGCCAGCGGAATCGAGGGCCTTCCCTGGAACGTGCAAAAATGCAATGAACGTGGCCCTGAGAAGATCATCCTCCACGACTTCAAAGAAGGTCCATGTCAGGTTGAAAAAGTTGATCTGATGTGGTGTGCCGATGTGGCCGAGCACATCGAAGAGGAGTATGTCGATAACTTCATCAAGACACTAACACAGTGCAGAGTCTTAGCGATGTGTCAAGGTGGCGTTTCTAACGCGGAAGACGGTTGGCATCATGTAAATAATCAGCCGTCGGAATATTGGAAGAAAAAGCTCAAGGTCGCAGGGATGGTTGAAGATACCGAGCTGACTGCAAAATCGCTCGAGATCGGAAATCATGGCTGGTGGACTCAGAGCGGGAAGATCTATATCAAAACAGAAAAGCCAAAAAAAGCAACCAAGTCGACGAAGGTCCATAAGTCGAATGTCTGACTTTAGACTTTACGATAAAGCCGGACTTGAAGTAACCGAGGAAGACGCTGCATATGCTGCGACAGTCGCGGTATGCGGAGAATGGGACTCCAAGCACAACACCTTAAACCTCGCCAAACGCTGTCTTGCCGAAGGCATTCCAGGTGATTTCGTCGAGTGCGGAATCAACGCGGGCGGTCATCCGGCAATCATGGGCTATACACTTCAGCGTTACGGTGGTGTCGCAGACGCAGATCGCAAGGTGCACTTATTCGATAGCTTCGAAGGACAACCGCAAGCAAGCGTTCACGATTGTCCCGAATACCGTGAATCTCTAGGAGTCAACCCAGATCCGACCAAAGGCATCGCAGCGAATTGGTTCATAGCGACGATCGAGCAAGTACAGCACAACATGTGGGCCTGGAAAGTACCGCTAGATCGCCTCGTGTACCACAAGGGGTGGTTGCAGGAAGTCTTGCCGTCGATCGCAGAGTCTTTTCCGAAGATCGCACTACTTCGCGTCGACGTCGACCTTCACGATTCGACCGTGCCGGTGTTCGAGTATCTCTACGACAAGGTCTCGCCAGGTGGTTACGTAATTTCGGATGACTGGGGGCAGTACCCACTCGACGCTCCCCCCGAAGGTTGCCGAAAAGCGACCCTAGATTTTTTTGATCGCCGAGGCTATCTACACCCTCGGGTCACGACGCTCCCTCGTCAGACTGGTACCGCCTGGTGGAGAAAGCCGTGACCGCGAAACGTGCCATTGTCACAGTCGGAGTCTCTGGTACACGCCCGTTTGGCGTTTATCTCGATCGCTTCAAGCGAACCTTCGCCGAATTCGGCGGCGCGGATTATCTCAAGATCTGGCATCGCGACTGGCCACCTGGAAGCGCCTCGCATCGAGACATACACTACGGCTTCAAAGTACATGCGATCTACGAGGCGTGGCAGAAGGGCTTCACGAGCATTCTATGGATGGACTCATCGTGCAGTGCTTTTGCTTCACTCGACCCCTTGTGGCTACGTCTCGAGCGCGATGGGCATGTTCTTGTAGAAGACGCCAACGCGCTTGGGAATTGGTGCAGCGACTTCAGCCTCCAGACCTTCGGCATCACGCGCGATGACGCAATGAAGATCCGACTCATGTGCGGAACTTGCTGGGGCGTCGACTTAACAAACGAACGCAGCAAGACGTTCTTAGAACGTTTACGAAATTTTGCCACAGCCGAACACTTCAACGGAACCCACCGAAGCCGTCTAGATGGTCTTCCAGCCGGAGGGCATCCGCGTCCGGGAACGGAAGGCGCCTCGGTTTCTAATGACGAACGAGTTTGGGGCCATCGATCGGATGAAGTTTATATGAGCCTCCTCGCTCGCGAACTGGGAATGATCACGCATTCTGGAGTCGAATTCATCGGTGGCTCCGGAAATACTAACCCTCGCGCGTGCGTACGAAGCGGCTACGATCTCCCGCACGAGCGCCCGGCATCAGGGCCTTCTCCTGCGCGCCACACGAACGGCGCGCTCAATTACGACGGGATTTTCAATCTGGACTAAAAATGTCCGCGTACGACGACAAGATCACACGCAACATCTGGAACCGTACCCTTGGAGCACGGAGGCCGGTACATGATTGCAAACACGTGAACTACGAGAACACCATAGCGGGGGCGGTAGTCACTTGCCTGCATGGAATCGCGTGTAAGAACTGCGTACGAACGCGATGTAAGAGAGACAAGCAATGACCCTGGCTACGATCGCCGAACACACCGTGGACATAGACCTGCTCAAGCAAGGCTTTGTCCTCGATGCTGGTTGTCGCAACTTCATTTTCGCGCGTGAACTTGCACGTCTCGGCTGCTCTGTCGTAGCAGTAGACGCCGATCCAACCGTAGAGTATCCAAGCGATTTTCGCGGTATATTTCTCAATGTTGCACTCGCTACCGAATCTGGTGAACGCAACTTTCTCATGCACTCGAATCCAGAAGCGCGACACCTCGTCCGCGACGGCATCTTCAGCTTCCCGACGACCAAAGTCCGCACGACGACGATTTCCAACCTAATGGATTTCTACTCGATAGAGAGCTGGGACGTGGTCAAGCTCGACATCGAAGGGGCGGAATACGACATCCTTCAACAGTGGCCGGGGCCAATCGCGAAGCAGATCTCGATAGAATTTCACGAGCATTGTGGCCCCCGTCCAAAGGAATTGTACGACTCGATCTTCGAGCACCTCAGTCAATGGTACAAGATCGCGCAACACGAGAAAGAAGCAAGACACTGTGCCGGAGAAAACTGGTGGGATACTCTGCTGATTCGGAAAGGAACCTAATGCGGCCGAGCAGGGGGGAGAGAATGCGCGTGTTCGTGACCGGGGCAACCGGCCCGTACGGGGCGCACTTCGCCAAGCTGTGTCTGGACAAGGGCCACGATGTATTTTCAATCAGTCATTCTCGACGCCCACACGACTCCGCCTCTTTGCTCGGAATCACTGATAAGATTACCTGGGCACAAGGCGACATCCTCGACTCCGACTTCCTCGCGCTTTGTCTCGCAGAGTGGGACATCCAGGCCGTTGCACATTTCGCCGCAAAACCGCTCGTGCGCGTCGGCACGTTGGTGGCCGCGCCCATTTTTCAAGTCAACACCATGGGCACGGTCGCACTTCTCGACGCAACAAAACAAGTCGCTGCCAAGCGCAAAGTGCTGTTTCTCTACGTCGGCACTGATAAGGAATACGGCAACGCAGGAGACGTGCCCTACACCGAGGACATGCCGCTTCTCGGTTCTTCGATCTATGAAGCGTCCAAGGTCGCAGCTGATGTTGCTTGTCGCTCATACCAAGCACACGGTCTTGTGCCACACCTTGTGACGAGCCGTTCATGCAACGTGATTGCGGCGGCCGACATGAATTGGCGTCTGGTCCCGAATACGATCAGGCAATTTTTATGCGATGTACCAGCTAAGATTTACACCAAGGGTCAATATGTAAGAGAGTACATGAGCGTACTTGATGCCGTCGAGGCGCAATATCTCCTCATGCTACGCGCCGACGAGTACGCAGGACAGTCTTTCAACATCGGCTCTGGCGAACAACGAACCCAGGAACAAGTAATCGAATATATCCGCGACATACATTTCCCGGGGGGGCAGATCACCCGCATTGATCCTCCAGCTCATCACTTCGTTGAGATCTCTTACCAGCGCCTCGACACGACCAAGATCCGCCGCGCACTTGGGTGGGAACCAAAACGCACGGTTGAGCAAGCCATCGCAGATGTGGTGGGTTGGTGGCATGAGCACAAAGATCTCGCGCCCTGGTCCTTACTATAACAATGATGTATCACCGTATCGCAATTTACCCTTCCGTCCTCTACGGCGAAGACTTCATTGCCGAATCGATAGAATCGATCTTGCCAATTGTCGAACGCGTGTTCGTAATCTTCATGCGTCGTCCGTGGGGTAACACAGAGGGGGTGAGATACAAAGACGAGTGGATCTCATGGCCGGAAGTCTTCGATCGCGCTCGCGAACGTGTCGCGACCATGCGCAACGAACAAATCGAAGTGGTCGAGGCTCAAAAAGATTCGCCCTGGGATCGCTGGGGCTTCGCGGTCAATAATATCGTACGTGATAAGCTCCAGATCGAAACAAAAGAAGTTCTCTTGCTAGATCCTGACTGCGTCTTCTCAAAGAAAAACGTCTTGTCTTTTGTTACGGAATGGATTGAGCACCCTGAATATACTTGGGCGCAGCCAAAACAAGTCGAGCTATGGCGAACTCCAGCTTGGCAGATCACTAGACCAAGATCGATGGTCTCGATCCATCGTGGAGATCTTTCTCTACTGTCTTCCGATCGCCGTGGTACCAGACAACCTCCGCTGTCCTACCAGCTTTCAGCAATGGTCCATAACCTCGGATTCTGCGTCTCGCCAGAAGCCATGCGCTGGAAGCACCTAACTGCTATGGCTTTCTCTCCGGTAATCGGCGAATCCTTGCCTAATGAGAGCTGGTACGAAGAGAAGTGGTTGAACTGGAAACCCGGAATGGGCGATCTAGAGGTCTCGCAGGGTTGTGAGAACATGATCCAGAGCGCGACTCCGTACGACGTGCGAGACCTACCCGAATCGATTCAAAAACTCTACACGGAAGGACGATGGTGACCCCTTCGATTTCTATGCTGTTACCCGCACGAGGACGGCCAAAGCATCTCAAGCTTTCCGTGGAATCGGCCTTCGATCTTGCAAGCATCCCAGACACGGTCGAGTTTATCGTGCTTCTCGACGACGACGATCCGCATCTTCGCGAAGAAATGCAAATCCTCCAGGCGTTCTCGTTTGCGGACAATATCCAGATCGGGATCGACAGACGCCTTGGCTATAGCCTGATGCACGAGTACTATAACCGTTCAGCCGAAGCCGCGAAGGGCGATTGGCTCTTCATGTGGAACGACGATATCCAGATGGTAAGCAATGGTTGGGACGATCTTGTACGTGACGCTCCGCTATTTTCGGTTCAGTTTCCTCGCCGAGATATTACCAAGACCAGCGATTACACTCTGCCCGTGATTGGTCGACCAATCTACAATGCCCTCGGTCATCTCTCGATGAATGCCTATTGTGACGCATGGATCTCCGATTTCTCGGCCTTCGCCGGGACTTCGATCGTGCGAGACGACATCGTGTTCTTGCATCACCGCCTCGACGACATGACCATGGCGGGTCAGGCCGACGGCGGTAAAGAGTGGCAACGATTTACCGAAGAAGAACAGCTCAGAATGCGTCGCGCTGATATGGAAAAGGTCATCGCTGCCCCGGGCTACGCCGCGCGTTTCAATGGTTGGGACATCGAGGTGAACTACCACATCGGTGTCGACTACATCAAACTTGCCACGAACGAACTACGTGCGCAAGGCGTCGTGCTCAAAGGGCGACGCACGTGAAACAACGACTTTACCTTGTGCAGGTCAACAACCGCTACGGCGAGAACGTCTACGTGCCTTACAGTGTCGGCCTCTTGTGGGCCTATGCGCGCACGTTCAAGGAAATCACTGACGCTTATGAAATGGTCGATTTCCTGTACCTGAAAGAGTCGATCGACAAGGCCGTAGAGAAGATCGAGGCCCCCGACCTCATCGGACTTTCTTGCTACATCTGGAATTGGGAGTGGTGCAAAGCGTTCTCACAAGCGATAAAGATGAAATGGCCGAACTGCGTGATCGTCGTCGGTGGCGTTCAGGTTCAGGACGAATCGCCGAAGATTTTGGAGGAGCACCCCTACTTCGACTTCGCGATCTACGGAGAGGGCGAGGGCGCATTCGCGAACTTCCTCAAGGTACATGCCCTCGACACCGCTGCGACATCCTACGCTAGCGTCAAGTCGCTAATCTACCGCACATACAACGGCATCGTAGTGAACCCGAGACGAGAGTTTGTACCGCTCGATGCCTTACGATCGCCGTATCTTGACGGAGTGTTCGATGAGTTATGGTCGCGCGAACCGCGCTGGCAGGTGCTTCAAGAAACCGCTCGCGGCTGCCCGTACGCTTGCTCTTTCTGTTCTTGGGGTCAGGCTGCACTTACGGAACTGCGTCCGTTTTCAGAAGAGCGCGTGGTGAACGAACTGAAATGGTTCGGACAACACAAAGTAGACTACCTCGACAATGCGGATGCTAACTACGGCATCCTCAAGCGCGATATTGCTCTGACTCGCGTCCTCGCCGAAACCAAAACCAAGTATGGCTACCCAAAGACCTTCCGAACATCGTTCGCTAAAAACAGCAACGATACCATCTGGGAGATCGCCAACATCCTCCACAAGGCAAAGATGCTCAAGAGCGTCACCCTCGCCATGCAATCGATGGACGACGGAGTCTTGATCAACATCAAACGCAAAAACATTAAATTCTCAAAATTTGGTGAATTGATCACGCGCTATGAAACGGCCGGAATCCCAACCTACACCGAACTAATCTTAGGTCTTCCTGGCGAATCGCTTCAGATGTTCATCGACGGCATAGACCGCAACTTAGAAGCAGGGCAACACTCCGGCCTTTTTTGCTATCTCAACATCATGCTCAACAACACCGAGCAGAATACGCCAGAATACATCACGGCGCACGGGCTCGAAACGCGCTTGCTCGAGGCAATGCTCACGCACGGAACCCCTGACCCGACTGTGATCAGAGAAAAGCAGGAGATCATCATCGCTACCAAGGCGATGCCGCATGCTGACTGGAAACGAGCATATGTCTATTCCAAGGTCATTGAAATCTTCCACGCTCAAGGACTACTCCAGGATGTTGCCGTAGCGCTCAACACACGCGGAGTGAAGTACAGTACCTTCTACACTCGTCTTATCGATTGGTGCCACGTAAATCAGGACATGGTTGCTGGGTGGGGCGTGCGATTTATTGAACAGCTCCTCGACAAAGTATTGACGGGCGGATCATGGGATTGCGTCGACCCCATGCTCGGAGATATTTCCTGGCCACCAGAAGAGTTCGTGTTCGCGAAGATCTGCTGTCAGCTAGAAACTTTCTACGATGAGATCTGGCCATTCTTGAAAAGTTTCGGCGCGGAAAAAACAGAGATCGAGAAACAAGCAAGAGCGATCACTCCACCTGCGGCTGGCTTCGTCGCGGAGTGGGCCCGTGAAGTTGTATGGTATGGACGTAAGGGCTATCACAAAAAAATGAAGCGGGCATCTTAGTCGATCAATGTCACGATTCATCCCTACGTCAGATCCTCGTTTCTTCGAAGCACAGCGCGTGTCCTGGTCCTCGCCGCCGATTGACGGCGTAGGCTATCTCCCGAGCGAAGAGCTTCTCCGTAAAGACAATCCGGCCCTGAAGCGGATGATCGACGCATTAGAAATCGAGCGCTACAACGTGAATGGCTGGCGCAATCACGAAAACAAATGGCGCAAGTATCTCGGTCTCGACGACACCCACGGTAAGTACGTACTAGATTACGGTTGCGGTTGCGGCGTAGAAGCGTTGCAGTTTGCCCGTAACCGGAACACCGTCTATATCGCCGACGTCGCTGGCGCCAACCTACAGCTCGCTGAACGAGTCGCGAGTATCTACGGATGGGAAGTACGACCGATCTTGTTATCGATGATCCCGCCGTTCTTCGATGCGATCCCCCCGCTTGATGTCTTCTACTGCGTGGGGGTGCTCCACCACATTCCGAATGCGCGCGACGTTCTCCTCAGAGCATCCGATGCACTAAAGCCGGACGGTGAAATTCGCCTCATGCTCTACAGCGATATCGGTTGGCAGATCTCGACCGGAACACCTACCCCACCCGTCGAAGAAGATATCGAAACAAACCCTAACTTTCAGAAGTTCACCGGAATCTTTGATTGTGTAGGGTGCTATGCCGACTGGTACAACGCCGAAAAGCTGAAGTACCGATTCGGCGACTTCTTAGATCTGATCGACTTTCAGTACATTTGCTCGGATAACGCCTATTGCGTTGCGATACTAAGGGGGAAGTGATGCGCGGGGCAATGATTGGCTGCGGGAAGCTTGGTTATCCGGTTTCTCTTGCTTGGGCAAAGTTCCACGACATGGTCGGATACGATGTCTCCCCCATCGCAAAAACTATCGAAGTATCAAGAAAATACCCTCACCTTGAACCGGGCGCACAGAAACTTCTTGACGAAGGATCGACCTTTCGCATTGTCGACTCGATGAATCGAGTTATCAAGCACGCCGACATCGTATTTATCTCGGTACAAACACCGCACGGCCCAGAGTACGAGGGCATCACTAGGATGCCGGAGACACGCGCAGACTTCGACTATCGGATGTTAAGAACCGCGCTGATCGAGGTCGCTACCGCCGCCAAGGCGCACAAGAAACACGTCACCGTGGTGGTGATCTCGACGGTGTTGCCGGGGACGAGCGCACGTGAGTTGTTACCGCTCATTCGAGATAACGAGTTTGTTTCTTATGTCTACGCGCCGATGTTCATCGCCCAATCGACTGTCGTCGAGGATACGATGAACCCAGAGTTCGTACTCCTCGGTATCGATAAGTCAGACGCGCGAGGAGTGGAAGAGGTCAAGGCGTTCTACGGCGCGATGCACGCACCGGAAAAGCTCCGATTCATGTCGGTGGCATCTGCGGAGCTGTGCAAGGTTGCATACAACGTCGCCCTATCAATCAAGATCACCATCGCAAACAATCTCATGGAGATCGCCGATCACACGGGAGCAAATTGTGACGAAGTGACCGACGCGTTAGCAAAGGCGACTGATCGTGTAATCTCTTCGAAATATCTACGCGGCGGAATGCCCGATGCCGGTCCGTGCCATCCTCGTGATATTATTGCACTTTCCTGGCTTTCAGAAAAACTAAATTTAAGTCACGACTTCTTCGGCGCAATGGTACGCGGACGCGAAGCTCAGGCCGAGTTCATCGCTTCGGTCGCACAGATCGAAGCACTCGCGGCCCAAAAAGAGCGTTCGTACTTTCCCATTGTAGTGTTGGGAAAAGCCTATAAGAAAGGCACGAATTTAGTCATTGGTTCGTCCGCCATACTCCTCAAGAATCTACTTGCCGAATCAGGAGATAGCTGCACTGCATGGGATCCGCACGTCGATCCTCCGTGCACTTTTGAAGAACCCTCGGTATTTCTCGTCGCTACCGATCATGATGAATTCTACGCGCCGTCGTTCACTTCGAAACTTCCGAAAAGCTCAGTAATCGTCGACCCGTGGGGGAAGATGCACGACATCGACGGATGCAAAGTCGTGCGTGTAGGGCGGCATCGCAGTGGTTGACGCGTGGTGGGCCATTCACTGAATATGGGTTTTCGACATCACGACCTGGCTACGACTCCTTGCATAAGACGCTGAGGCTTGATCAGTGATGACTGTCTCAAAACCAGGCAACCCTCATGGCGCCGAGAACGAACCGCTTGCCACCGTGAGCTTCAAGGTCGACGCCGAGACCTTCGAGGCGCTCAAGCGGCTTGAGGCGCGCTCGGGTGTACCTAATGTACGCGGTCGACGGTCGGCAATCATTCGCAAGCTGATCCTCGATGCGGATCGTTCCTCAAAAACTAAAAGTAACACTTGGTAATATAGTTCTAAGCCTTTGAAAATACACGATCCGGTCTACTCGATAGAATCCCAATTGCTTTTCAGATCGGTTTTGTGAGAGAAGGAACTGGAGATGAACTTCGCAGGCTACGAACACCTCGTCGGTGCGGCCCCCTTTTAGTGATCAAAGAGGGGTTGTGATGAGCGACAGGGTCGCCCTGATACTGTTCAACGTCGGAACCGCTTGGACGATCGCGGGACTGATCGATCAGTCCCTTGGCCCACCGACGCCCAGCGTTCGCATTTTCGCAGGCGGGACAGTGGCGGTTGCAGGCTGGATTTGTGCGTGTCTGGTGAAGGAGAAGTAGAAAAAAAAAAATGCCGACGCTCATGCGCCGTTCCATGCAGTACGCCTTCCCCGAGGCCGCGCTTGAACCAGGCGAGGAGCGCAAACTCTCGGTCGACGTCACGAGCATCTTTCGTGGGCAGAAGATCACCATGATCGGGTTCATGAAGCCGATCCGCGGTCACTTCAAGATCAAGCGGACGCTACTGCCGAATCTCGACCGCGATGATGTGGTCGCGTACACCAGGGTCTACAAATATCGACGAGGAGAGAAGATCTGGTTTCGGCCCGGCAAGACGGTGGTCGAGTTCTCTGGTTTCCACAACGGCGTGCGCGCGTACCTACCGACGAGCGTGATGTACATCCACACAGATCCGCTCGAGTACATCCGCCTCCGTAACGTACACATCGGCGCGCTGCCGCAGATGCCGAGCTTCGGTGAAGGATGTTCTGCACTGTTTTTTGGATCGGGCGTTCTCGGCAACGGTTTGTGCATGGACACGGCCGAAGATATGTCCGTGTCGCTGCTCCTGAAGAACGAAGGCGACGTGCAGGTCCGTGTACGGGCGATGATCTTGGGGACAGGGCTCGCGTGACGAAGCGCCCCTCACAAACCGCCCTCGCCCCCATCTCCAAGACGACCCCAGCACTCCGCACCCCGGCGAACGTCTACCTAGAGGGCCTCGCCGAGACGTCCAAGCCCGCCATGCGCGGGTGCCTGAAGAGGATCGCGCGCCTGGTCAACCCCGAGGCCGTGGTGAGCTACCTCGAGCTGCCCTGGCACACCCTGCGCTTCGAAGAGGTCCGCATTCTCAGACGGAAGATCATCGAGGCATATCCGAAGCCGGGGTACGCGAACGTGCACCTGGCGGCGCTGAGGGGAGTGCTCAAAGTAGCGTGGGAGATGGACCTGCTCGACAACTTCCCGAAGCTGGCGATGCAGCTCAAACGACTCGGCGGAATGCCCCTTCATTCAGGACAACAAGTTGCAGAAGACGATGTGCATAAGATGTTCGCCGTTGCCGAACCGCGGGATGCTGCACTCATCGCAGTGATGCACGGCGCCGGGCTCCGTCGCGTCGAGATCTCGCGCCTCGTCAGAAAAAATTACGATGGTGAGATTTTGACTGCATTTGGGAAAAAGCACAGCCAAAAGCGTATTCCTTTACTCGATATGGATCGCCCAGTTCTCGATCGATGGTGCAAGATGTTGCCGAAAAATCCGGACGGTCCCTTGATACCGCGCCTTCGGGGCGGGAAGCCTACCAAAGAAGCGCTCACCGTCACCGCGATGAATTTGATCCTCGAGGACATCCAACGACGAGCCGGCGTTCCTCAACGATCACCTCACGATTTCCGGCGATCATTTGCCACCGCATTGTTCGACGCCGGCGTAGATATTTCCGTAGTGCGCGAACTTATGGGCCATGTCTCGATCGCGACCACTGCGATCTACGACCTCCGCGGAGAGCGCGCAAAGATCGAAGGGATGGCGAAGCTCAATAAATTCTTGCAGACACACAAAGGAGAAAAGCCATGACTATAAAACGACTCCGTCACCACGACCGTCACGGTACACCACTCTGCGGAATATCTCCTGAGGGCACCATGGTGGTCGAAGAAATGCACCACATCACGTGTGAAATTTGTCGACGCCTGCAGAGAGGAAAGCTCATCGCTGAGAAAGCGAAAATGATCCGAAAAACGGTACATTAAATGAAGTCTATCGTCCTACTAGTTGACGATGATCGCGAATCCCAAATCGCAGTAAGAGAATGTCTCAATCTCTACGGCTTCGCGGTCTCGATCGCAGACAACGGAAGAGAAGCACTTAATTGGCTGGAGTGCTTTACCCCCGACGTGATCTTGCTTGATCTACGAATGCCGGTTATGTCGGGGGAAGAGTTTCTTCTCGCCTACAAGGGCAACGCGCCAGTCATCGTCACGAGCGCGTGCTCTGACCCAGAACTGCCAAAGCCAGTCGCTGCGGTAGTACTCAAACCATTCTTTATGAGCGAAATGGATAAAATAATCCGAGCAGTGATCGGAAAAGAAAAACCTTGCGAGGCCGTGCCGTGGTCTCGAAACTGAGGCAGTCAGAGAGACCGGCACTTTTCACCGCCGCAAGGCGAACGAGGAAGTGATGAGCGAATCACGGTGCAAGTGCGTACGTCTGGCCAAGCTTAAATAATTGCCAAGTAACCCGTCTTTGCTTGATCGTTCCCCGCAGCGTTTATGTGTGTACCGTCGACAGAAAAAGAAACGTCAAGCACATTTACATCAGCATTTGATGCCAAACCGCCGCCAGCCAAAGTTGCAGCAGCGTTGTATACTCCAGTAAAATTAGGATTAGCAAGAGTTGAAGTATTGTAAGTTGCACGCGCCGCATCAGTTCCAGGAAAACTAGTTTGTGGTGGCACTGTCCAACCATAAACACGTCTAATGCCAATCGATTTTGCATAAGTAATAATTGTACCCAGATGCGTTGTCATAGTCGCAGCGTTATTATAAGAAAGATCATTTGTACCGAGCTGAATTACTAGATCAGCACCTCCGGCTATATCTGAAACATAATCCCAAAGAAAAGGATAAGTCACACGATCAGCAAAATTAACCAATGACCCAAATTCGACAACTCCTACTATACAAACAGCAAAATCCTGTCCAGACGCGATCTCTTGCCAACAAGAAACAGAAAAACCGGCAAGATACCCTAACCCGATAGAATCAGTAAGGACGATAATCCGTCGCTTAGCCGTCATAAACTCCCAAGTATGCCAATAATTAGGATTAGGATTGACACCACTAGAAAGAGCAGGAGGGGGATCTACGACTGATGCCGCTGCTTGAAAAGCACCTAGCTCTGTATTTGGTGAACGTGCAAACACTGGATCTGGAAACGAATGAAGTGCAACAATCTTACCGTCACTTCCACGAGTCACAGGAAATGCACCAAGATTACCTAGTGTCCCGTCTCCTGGAATAGAAAACGCAGACACAGTTCGCAACGACGATCCCGAAGGTTTTTCGGAACCATCAGAAGCATATAAAGCAATATCTGTACTAATAGCAGAACCGGTCCCGGCATCATATTTGCGATTACCGATCAGCATTCTATTTAGTGAAACTACATCAGAAGGAACATAAATAGGAATAGAATAAACTCTAGTAACGCCCACGGGTCCCGCTTGACCGTTTGGGATCGGTGACATAATACGAAAGAAATTTCTTCGAAAATGAGATGTAGGAGCAGTGAACATTATGCAAATGCCTGAGTAATGACCGCGCGTAATTTCAACCCGTCATAAGTAGCAGTAATCAAATCAATCGCTCCTGCTGCCGTTGACAACGTCGGTACAGTACCACCGGGCCAAGTAAAATCCGTTCCATAAGCAAGCGTTCGTGACCCCGTCGCATCTTGGGTCACGATCCATTGATATGTGCCTCCCGAGACAAGGTTAGAGGGATTTGCTAATGTCCGATTATCGGCAAGTGTAACTGTAAAAACATTACCTAAACTAGCATCAGTAGCAATACTCGCTGCATCCGTTAACGCAACAGATGCTACATTTTGCGAAGCAGTCCATGTATTGGCAGTACTTAATGATGTTGAAGTTCCACTAACCCGTATCCATCCAGTAACGCCATTTCCGACAAACTTAGCAGATTCATTACTACTAAGAGTTATCGTACCTCCTACGCCATCTATTGTATCTGAGCCTGCCGGTTGTACGGTTACATTATTAGCGCCAGTAGAGATATTGGTAATTTCCACACTGCCGCCGGCCTCAACATTAGAAACTCCAGGAAGATTAATCGTAAACGCGCCGCCAGAAGGATCAGCGCGCACAAAATCTCCAGCAACAGCCGTATATGCCGCAGTTTTCACTGCTGTTAAACGAACAGCTCCGATTGCGGCTTCGAAATATATTGGATTTGACTTAGAAGAAAATCCAACGACTGGCATTTTTAGATCCTTTTTTACCGATTGGTCAAATAAAAATTCACTCGCTGTTCTCCAATCTCTACTCGCTCCCCCACCATACGTCCTGTATCATACGCACGTTGACGCAGACGTTCAAGAACTCCTTGGACATCGACAATTTCCTCATCGAGCTGCTCCGCCAAAGCTTCTGCGGCCTCGAGCGCTTCTGCAACTGCTTGCGGTACGCCTTGGCCGTCCGAATACACCCCCTTCGGAATCCGAGCAGGGATGTTCAAGAGACGCTCCATGAGCGCACCAAGAAAGCCGAACCAGAAACAACTTCGCCAAACCGCACGCGCCGCCGCGGGGGGGTTGCCGGTGGAAGACATCTCGCCGCGAAACTCACCTTCTCGAAGAAGCGCGCGGTAAAGGTCGCGCGCCATCTTTACATCTCTTTTTCGCCCACGAAGAGCAATTACTCGTCGTTTGTTAGTAACCATTAAACAATCTTTGGCCCTGGCGACCAAACGCGCTAGATCTTCACGATAATGGTTGGGCTGCTCTTCGACGATCACGACGACGTCTTCGGCTACGTCCTCGTTGGTGAACCCATGCTGAGACATGAGCGCCTGAGCACGAACTTTAGCGGCCTCGGCCTCGTGGGGATTTGAAGACCGCGCAAGTCGAAGGAGCTTTCGGACGCGCTCGAGCGCGGACTTTTCAGAAGACATCACAACAGTCAATGGTCGCCTATGACCTAGGGCTTGACAAGTACCTCGTTCTTACGCTTACTGCTCTCTGTGAACGCTCTTCCCTCTGCCAGATACACCGCTCTCCGCACGTATTTTCTTGAAGTTACACGCGATTTAATTACCAGAGGCGTGATCCGCTACAAGACCGGTCAATCCCTCGAGACTATCCTCCGCAAAGAATTCGAGCTGGTCTTGAAGGAAGTGAGCGCGGACTTTTTGTCGGTCGGCAAAGACATGGGGATGGGGATCGCGACCGGGTTTGGTAGCTTAATAGGAAGCTTCATTCGTGGCGCGGTAGGGAAGTAAGCTTCACCGCAAACTCGCACAAGCTCGTTCACGGTCCCGCCATTGTTTTTGTGTCATACCTGTTCTCGCATGTGGCTTTCTATATCTTTCACAACCGTATGGACAAGCTCCATTCACAAACGTCTCGCCGCACGCACACCGTCGACGATACGGTCGGCGTGATTTCATTTTGTTTCTCCAGAGACCGCGTCCGATTCCGTCACGGGTCGCGCGTATCTTGACAACACGTAACGCGCGCAGTAGTCCAACACGCTCGTGCACCGAGGAATTTCCGTGTTCGACGTCGCGCCCGCAGGCTCGAATTGTGTCCCGACAAACTTACGAAAAAACGAATCAGCAGGCGCTCCATGCTGGAGAGCAACGCTTGCAGCGATAGCGAATTGATCTAGGACCGCATGGAAATCGCCTTGTTTTCCGACCTTGATGAAGATCTCCGCAAGGGTCCCGTCATCGTACTCGCCAGTCTGAATGTATCCGTCGATCTTCTGGACTTCGCCGACCTCGCCGTTGCGTGACGATGGCGCGTAGATCTCGAAGTGGTGCGTGAGACCTCGACGCTCATCCTCCGGTCGCCTCCTCATAGACTTCTCCTTGGCGATCGCCACAACCGCTTTCGCCAGGCGCACAAGCGCATTTATTTCATCATGATAACCAACATGGGTCTCGAAGCGCGCCACAACGCGCCGACAAGCCGCGAGTACCGAAGTGTGATCCATATCGAACAAAAGCCCGATCTCGGAGTAACTCAATCCGAACTGTCGTAGCACATACATTGCTTCCGCACGACGAAGTGAAAGCGGCGCTGTTCGGGCTTGCGTAAAAAGACTCTCGTCGAACCCGTGCTGAATCGCGAAGTGTTGTGAGAGTGCGTCGATGACATCGCGAGCGGTTTTGGAAGAAAGGCTCATGACTTGACGTGCCGGTCACAGCGAAGCCGTCCGTCATCACGATAGATCGCCGGATTCATACACCCAGGGCATGGGCAGACATATACGTTTTTTTTTTTTTTGCATTCTCAACACTTTCATCATCTTTTGGCTCTCCAAATGCATCGAACAGCTCGCCCATCGTCGTAATGATCTCGGCCTCGCGATACATCAACTCGGGCGCGATGACGTCGAATTGAACTACAGCGCCACGCTTACCCTGGCCCATAGCGTAGCCGAACTCCCATGACGCGGACCGCCCAGACGGGAGGACGAGCACGCAAGCGTCGCACGCCTTCAGCGCGCCGATGTCGTAGGCATAGCCATCGACGGCGATCGGATGTTGCAATGCGGCGCGGTACGCCTTCGCGTCCCACTGCTCCCATGCAGGATCGATCGATGACCAAGCAAATCCAGTGTTGCCGGGCGCGGGATGCCGGAAGTCGTAGACCTCGTGACCGCATCGCCGTAGCGCATGTACGATTCCGGGCTGCAACAGGTTGCGCCAACTCGATGCGACGTAGATTTTCATGTCTTCTCCCCCTTTACTCACGAGCGTACGCTTTCTTGGGCGCCAAACGACCTAAGTACGCCAACCCTACGCCGATCCCATCCCAGACGTTGTGCTCAAGTGACTTCGCAGGCAACTCCACCCTCACGTACTCCTCGGGCGTCAACCGACTCTTAATCCGCTCGATCATGACGTCAGCGTCTGTGTTGCCCTTCCACTCGCGAGGCAGGTAGTACGTCAACTCAGCATTGGGGAACAAGGCCGCGAACGCGCCGTCAATCGCTGCCAACGGAAAGAGTGCATTGGTGTTGCCTGTGGAAGCTCGGCCACCGTAGCTGGTGGGAAACTCGAGGACGAGATGATCCGGGATCATCCATACCCAATTCGATACTGCTTCCGCTACCTGTGCGCACTCCCGAGGCCCTGAGCCTGCCTTCGCGTAGTTCTTCACGTACGCGGCGGCGGCGAGTTGCCCGTCACAAAAGAATGCACAGCCACATCCGCGCACGCCGGGATCAACCGAGAGTAAAACGATGTGCTCCGTTTCGATCACTTGAACACCTCCCCGCACGTTGCACAGCGCCCGTCCTCGCCTGTGAAGTGAGGACCCCCGCCCTCGACACAAAAGCGAGGGAACGGCGAGGGTCTTACCGTTCCACACGAAACGCAACGGCCGTTCTCCCCGTACCAATGCCCGGCCAGTCCGCAAAAGGGCTCACACTGGTGCGCTTTCAAAACAGATTTATTACATACAGAACATCGAGTCCAGCATCCGCAACTTACTAGCTGACCCTTACAGTTCGCACATACGAACCCTATTCTCATTCCCGATGAACCCCGCAAGCCAGACACTGTCCGGCCGACGAAAAGATATGTCGATCACAACGCGTTGCGCGAATCGCATCGGAGAGCTTTACGCGATCGCGACGACCACGAAAAGCCTGTACCGATCGCGACGCATTGCCGTAAACAAAATCGTCGAAGATCGCATCGATGCCATCGGCGGCGCCGTGACCGCTATCAGGATTAATCTCTTTTTTCACGGACAAGTCCTCCGACATTGATCTAAGATCGACACACACTTCGACGCTAAAGACAGAGCGCGTTCCCACTCGCGCACCGCCTCATCGAGATGCCCGGTTTTTGTCATCGCTGTGGGTCGTCGTTCGCAGACGAGCAACTTCTCCTCGGCTTCGTTCCGCTCGTAGATAAGACAAAACATGACGACACTAAAAACAATCATGATCACGGGAATAACAAGAGACTGTCTCACTAGAAGTTCACCTCGCCACTCACTTCCGCGACTTCTTCGGCGCCGGGGGGCGCTTGGACACGGATGCGGTCGGACCGTACTTCGCGGCCAGAGCAGCGAGTCCCTCGATATCAAGCGCCACCCGACTACGAAACTTCTTGAGCGGCACACCCTTCTGCCGAAACATCCCGGCACGGTTCTTGACATAGGTCTCTTTCACGCCAAGATCTTTGGCGATCTCCATGATCGAATCACCTTCCTGCCACGTCTTAATAAATGTCTCTGCATCCACCTTCTCACGCATTTTTTCTCCTCGTTTTAAAAAACGGTTGTCGTCCAAGTCGTACATCCCGCACCCAGCAGGTTTTTTAGACTTGGACGACAACCGCAATAACTCAGTTATACAGGAGGAGTCAACACTTCTCTCTCACTTCCGTCGTGCAGACTTCTTCCGTCGACGAAACTGGTACTTCTTCGGCACCGTATACCCGCAGATCGAAATTAGGCGGATCTCGTGATACTTGCCAATCCAGCCGTCAAGTAAGTTGAGAATCTCAATCAGTGCGATTTCCTTCTTAGGCACGATCATCAGCCACACCTTCCAGGTGTTCAGCCACCGCTTGGCGATGGCGGCGAGGTCGAAGCGGGTCTTTGCGACGACGTTGTTGTCAATACGCTCGAGCGAGCTGGAAGTGCATAGGATCTCTTGTTAATCCTTGAAACTTTCCGCCCCACAGAAATCCACAGCGCTCGAACTCTTCGATCCATTCATTAGGAATATCGCTGGCAAAGGTGTCTGTAGTGTGCGCCAGGCGCACGAGCGGGTTCTTGTCCGCATTCAGATCAACAGCGATGGCCCAGGAATGTGTCGAGAGTTTGGCCGTTGTGCGTGACATGCGCACGTTCCAGCAACCGAGTGTAAGGATCTTGTAGTCAGATCTACGCGCGGTTGCGCCAGTGAGCGCGGCTCGGAGAGGTTGTTCGATGTATTTGTGAACATAAAGCGGGCGCGATTTACCCTCGAGATCTACAAAGCCAGGGAGGTTCTTTGCGAGGACGAGATTATCACGTTCCCAGTGATGCGGGAGGACGACCTGGAGCTTGCCATCGATGCGGGAAACTTTGATGTCTCCGTAGCGGGCACGGACTCCGGTCTCGCCTTCCGGGACAAGAATACCACCCGATGTAGTGATCATAGAGGGGAAGGTAACACGAGTGAAAGCTGTAGGGCGGCGGCTATTCGCGGCTATGGTTTCGTGTCTTCGGCGTTCTTCTTCGCCTCGGCGAGGATACGTCTGGTTTCCGTGTCGCGGGCGGCGATCTCTTCGTGGGCGATCTTCTGTTCCCCACGCATGACTTGGATGCCTTCGAGGGTACGCTTTTCGAGAGCGGCTCTTTCATCGGCTCCTGCGTTCCACCACTTATCTAGGAGCGATACGAGAACGTCGACGCCAATCTTCACGATTTCGATCACGGTAGACCTCCGATCTTAATTCCTATCGCGTCGAGTGCCATAGCAACGTCGAGACCGAGCTTGATGAGTTGTTTAACAAGCTCGGTGAGCTGCTTGCGTCGTGCGGCGTCGACGACTTCGGCGATGACTGGAATCTCGTTATAGGCTTTCTCGACAAGGGCAGTACCGTTGTCGAGTAGCTTGAGCGCGAAGTCTCTCTTGGCGGTATACTCGTCGAATTCGGCGGTCGCGCCTTTGGGATCGCCGGACACAGCTCGAAGGCGAATCTTGTCTTGCTTGGTTTTGTCATAGGCATTGATTGCGCGATAGCCACCCGAGACTACGACGGAGGTCGAGGCTGCGGTGCGTAAGAGATAAGGGACCTCTTTCCCGCAGCCCGAACACAGCGTAAGTAGCAGGCCCATTCCGATGAAACACAGTGCCCCCACGAGAATACGATTCAACCAAGTCACTTTGGACCTCCGTCGTCGGTGTTGCCGGCAGGAACAGGAAGTGGGAGTTTTCCGGCATCCGGATCTACTCCAGCGAGCTTTTGGATAAATGGACCGAGGAAGGGGAAGCGGGTCAAGAGAGGACCGAGGGCGGGGATCCAGAGGATGAAGCGCCAGACGCCCTGCCAGATAGAGAGGGCTTCGGTCCACTTCGAGGCGCGGACGATTTCGTTGATTGCACCGACGAGGATGAGAAGTGCCCACACATACACGGGCATGCCGAGAAAGGTGTAGACGGCGATATTATGTAGGATAGTCATAAATCCCCCTTGTGCGAGGGATTCTATTTGGTTCAGTGCGAGTCGTCCAGTCCTTCTGAGAATTTCTCGAGTTGTTCGTTGATGCGATCATGGTGATCTCTCACGGTACGCAGTTCTTCTTGGTGCGCCTTGAGCGCGGTCTCGAACAATTCGCGTAGTTCACTCTCGGAGCGCTCAAGTTCGGTCACGCGTCGACGAAGACTACTGAACTCGTTTTTGAGAAGTTCGTAGTTGACGCGTGTTGCGTCGTCACCCATGGAGCCATCCTGCGATGATGTGCAAGAATGCCTTGATCTTCGCCCAAGCTACATATGCGATGCCACTTCCGCCGGCAAGAGAGACGAGATGCCAGCGTTTTTTGGCAAAGCGGCCGATCACAACGAGAGAGTTGATGACTTGACGGACAGGTGGGTCTTCTTTGATACGTTTGTCGGTGTCGATGTCTTCGGGATTGGAGAGTTGAATTCCTGCTGACGGGGTAAGATCGTCGCGGATCTCTTCAATGTCTTTGGCGGCTTCGTGAACTCTTAGGCGTTGTTCTTCAAGAGCGCGACGTATGTCCTCGATCGCGCGGTGCTCGGTTTGCTCGATCTCGATGAGATGTGTTAGATCTTTGCCGACAAGTTGACTAGCTGCGACGGCGGAGTTGACCGAGGTAGCGACCGTTTCGAGCTTTTGCTCTATGCGGCGTAGTGCCGAGGAGATCCCGGTAAGCGAGCCGTGGAGCTTCGTGAGGAGTAGCTCGAGAGAAGATGCCGGTGGAGGGAGCGGATCTTTCATCGGCTAAGCTCGCGACGTCATCGCATGTGGCAAGGAGTTGGTCGAAGAAGACGCGCCTCACCCCATTCAACGCCATGATGCCTCCCTGAGATCCAGCCTGCCACTAGTTGAGACAGTAGTCTACTTCACGATTCTTGGAAAGCAGGAAAGCGCCGTTAGTCGATTAGCCTTTCCAGGCTGTTTCGTAGGCGCAGGTCCGATGCGTACATCCAGTCGGCGCCTCCATGCTGATCCCAGGCAACGCGCACGACACGCACGCCTTCGGCGCGTGAACGCTTACGCGCCTCCGGATCGCTGGCCTTACTCTGGATAAGGCCCGTACGCTCGCGGCAACCGGGGGTTGTGCCTGCGGTGACGCGGGTGCCTCTGATGAGAGTCCGGGTCGTCATATTGTGTCCCTCCTGGTCATGATCATAATCTAACGCTACTAGGCCCGCCGCCGTTCATTATTCGTCGTCCTCCTCGTCCTCGTTGTCCAGAAGAACGACCTCCTCGAACAGTAATCGCACTTCGTCAGCGGTCACTTCCGTTCGGTCCCAAAACTTCTGGGCCAGTTCTTTAGCTTGTTCCAACTTACCGAGGGTCGCTACTTGTTCATCACTGAGATCGAAGTCCTGGTCCTGATCTTGGTTCTGCTCCGTCTTCGCGGTCTTGGGCATGAGTTCTCCTTGGGTTGGCGAAATAGTGCTTGAGTCGATCGATGAAATCTAGTTCGTGTTTTTCGAGATCAGTTTCTCCTCGAAGGACAAGAAGGATGTCTAGGGCTTCAGAGAGAAGTGCTTCGGGTGTGGTGTTTTTCCAAAGCCATTCATCGATCTGGGCCGCTTCGTTGTGAAAGAGTTTGAGCGCGTGGCGCGCGCTTTCTTGCCAAGTATCAAAATTCGACGTGGATGGATAGCGGAGAATGCGCTTTGGGTCGGTGAGTTGAGCCTGGATCTTTGCGATCTCGTGAGCGAGCTGCTTCCGTCGTGCATGAGCTGCGCGGAGAGAAGAAGGAGTTAGGATGCGACCGTTGCGGAGGGCGGCTCTCATTTAGTACCTCCGAAGAGTCGTCGGTTGAATACGCGAAATACGTGCTCGAGGGCAGACTCCAAGGCGATCGGGGCGACTTCCGCTGCATAGAATCCTTGTTCATCACGTTTGAACGCGTCGCTGAGCTTCGCCGCGTCGTCGATCGGAAGCCAGCAAGTGTCGATACGGACGCGACCGCCATCGGTATTGGCTATGTGGACCCAGCACGCTGAGCGCGAGCGTGGACGCGGACCAATGGCGGCTTGCGCGATCTCAGCCGGCGTGCGATCTTCCGAGGCATGAAGATCGTCAGCGCCAAGCTCTACATCGGCTCTGGACTTGAGCCCGACGCGACCACTGGCCGTCGCTTTCGTGCGCACCGAGTGGTCATCGACAAGCCCGAGATGCAGGCGACGGTCGAGGAGATCGTCGGGCGTCGTTTCGACGGGGCGACCATCACCAAGGGTCGCGGGCGCTGGCAGGGTCGCGGGGAGCCCTCCCTCGTGGTGGAGCTGTGGGATCGTGCCTCGAATGCGCACCAGTTCTTCGAGCGCGTCACGGAGACGGGCCGCGAGATTGTCGATGCGCTGGATCAGGTCGCCGTCGCCCTCGTGACCAGCGATGGCGGGAAGCAGAGCGTGAGCTACCTCGGGGGCGTCTCCACTTCGCCTCGTGCTGGGCGAAAGAGCCTGCGCAGCGGATAGCGCCTCAGCCAACTCCGCCCGCAAGGTCTCAGACAGATATTCAGAAAGTTTCTTCTTTTCCCAGTTTGTCATTCTTGCACCGGCCCAATTCCCTTAAGTGCGATGGTGCTATTGCACTTCGGGCAGTTATAAAGTTCCAACAACTCAAATCCAAAATCATCTACGCATTTATACACGCAAGTTGCGCGGAGGCGCTCTGGGTCGGCCTTGAGGGCGTCGTGCGTGACGAAGGTGCAAGGAGTCATCTGAACCTCTCCTAAAAACAGTACACCGTCAGAAAAGAGATTTTCTTTAGCATTACCGACTGACAGTCATCGGTGAGCCGGACCTGACATGAGTGGTCGACCGCGAGCGTTGTACATTCCTTGCCATGTTGTAGTTCAGGGCACGTTGCGTCTTTGCAGACGAGTATTCCGTCTGTGTCGAAGCAACACGGGACAGGAACGGGTGGTGGGAGCGGTATATCTAGCGCACGTCCACCGCAGCCGGTTAGAAAGCCGACGAGCAGTCCTAACGCGAAGAGGATTGTCAAAGCGCCGCGCGTAGTCATTGTTTCAACCAGTTGACGAACAATCCTAGCGAGAAGATGATTGTCAGGGCGACTATTGCCCAGGTGATTTCATCCATTTACTCTTCCTCGTGAAAACACGTTTGCTTAACCACGTCCGCCCGAAACACCGTCCCCGCGTACCCGGGTTGTCCCTTGTTTGCGTCGAGGACCACGGACACGGCCTCGGGCATGGTGTACGTGGGCGGGAGGTTGCGGACGTACGCGACCGTGCCGGGGCCTCGGGGTGTGGTAACTCGGGTGCCTTTGGTGATCATCGCGCTACCTCGCTGACCGAGTGAACTGCACTTTGGGTGATGACGATTGAACACTTTTCCGTGTGTCCCAGGTCGTGGTGACTGACGCTGACGCTGAGTGGATGTGTCGCGTACCCACAATCACATGGCACAGTGATCGTTTCAAGCGCTCGCCGCAGTCGCTTAACGTGTCCCTCCAATGCGGCGATGCGGTGACCTCGTGCGTCGTAAAGGACCTCCAACTCGTCGAGGCGTTTGTTCCATCGTTCGTTCACTCCACATGCGGTGCACAAGCGCGCGGTGGACACAACGCACTCCAAGCCACATTCCGGGCAGTCCTTCGTTTCCATCAAAAAACGACCTCTGCGCGTTCGACGTCGAAGCGTTCGTCGTAATCGGTGCCCTCTTGTGTCTCGAAACGCTCACTGACCATGCGGCCTATGAGGCGTAGTCGGATCGGCCCATCCGGTGAAGTGCGGTCGATTTCCTGTGCTGCGCGATCTTCTTTTTCAGCAATGTCTCTTACGAGTGGCCACGCTCCGACGCACGAGACGAATTCTTGCAGCCATCCAACGTCGCAGAGCCGCCCGCAGTTCTTCCCGAGACTGCCGTCGTCTTTCATGCAGTCACACCCTGGCACGTGCAGGTACCCGCCGCCGAAGTGCTTTGGTACTGTCTCCCCGTCGCAAGCGAGCACTACGAGCCACGCTTGTTTGTCGTCGGGTGCGTATTCAAAGTCGCGCTCTACGACGATGGCCAGAAGACCGCTGCGCGTCACGCGTTCTTGCGCGTCACGAATCAGACTCATCAACTCACCTCCTTTTTCGCCCATCGGCGCTCGTCGGAGCAGCGCCGGCAAAAGTCTTCTCCGTCCACGTAGGTCCAGCCGAGCGGTTTGAGATTCGCGCGAAGCCGGTGCGCCTTAGTCACCCGCCAGGCTCCGCTGTCGCCGACTTGGTCGCAGACGTTGCGGCGGTTTTCGATGACGATCACTTGCCGCGCTCCTTCATGTCGTCTTCTAATCGTTTTATATCCTTCTGCAACGCACAAAAATATCTTCTAGAATGTCGCATGCGCTCGAATCGCCGTACTGTCGTTGCGACCCAGACGATTACGCCGCGGATCGTGACGTCCTTATCACGAGCGCGATCATAGCTGCGACCACAGTTGGTGCACATGAACGGCCGTCCGAGTGCTCGTTGGCAAATGACGCAGTCGTAGCGGCTCCGGGGGATTTTTGATTTGAGGTCCTTCATCTGATTTTTCCTTCTTTGCGGAGCCTTTTCACGAGTGCATCGGCGAGCGCGTATGCTTGCTTTGCGCGTGGCGATCGACCCTCGCGGGCGTGTTTCACGCACTGCACCACGATCACGTCGCCGTACTTGGGCGTTCGTTTCCAGGTGCAGCCGCACGCACTTTGGCTCATACGAAATGCTCTTTGGCCAAGACGGCTACAGCAGCATCCAAACAAAGGCCCGCTTCGCGGAGTGCATCCGCGGCCTCGTCGTTAAGGTCGACGTTGCCGGTAACTTGTGCATCGAACATCGGACCACCGATACGGGGAAGGCACTCACGCGCAGCCGCTATTTCGGCGCGCAGTTCGTCTAAAATGTTCCTATATCTCCCGATCTCGAATCGCTCGACGGCCAGCGCCTCGGTGAGGCTGCGCAGTTCGCGATCGTACTCGTCAGGGTCACGTTGACATTGATGGCACCTACTCATCAATCCACCTCCAGATTGTTGAACCGGTTCCCGTGCACCTTCGCTAGCCGCTCGCCCAGGGCCTTGAGCGGCGCCTCAGCGCCCAGCTCGACGCCTAGCAACTTCTCATAGCCCTTCAACTTTTCCCGGAACGTTTCCAGCTCAGTCGTCCGATTACGCGCGGCCCGGTGACCCATGCCGTCGGGGTGATTCAGCTCATTCGCCACGTCCGCGAGGAACTTCGTCAGTTCGGCGCGCAGGGAGTCAAGCACGGCCTCGACGGTCCCCGATCCGTGCATCACGGGGATCTCGTAGACCTTGTGCGCCGTGCCGCTTGCGGTCTTGAGCGCGCGAGAGACCTTCGCCAGCGTTTCCGTGGTTGCTTTGGGCACGAAGTAGAACCCACCCGACTCGCGAAGCGCCACGCCCCCTAGGCGCGCGACCGTGCCCACGAGCCACACGCCCACGTCGACCGCTGCGATCTCCGTACGCGACTCGTCGAAAGCGGCGCGGATCTTGGCGCCGAGAACGCGCGCGGCCTCTTTTACGTCCTCGGGTGCGTCTTTCCCGCCCGGAGGCGTGAGAAGCACGCGCACGTTGCCTTGCTCGTCTTCTTCGGAAAGGCGCACGCGCACGCCGTTCGTCTCGACGATCTTGTCCAGCGTCGCACCCTCGGCGACCTTGGCGGGGTCGACCTTGCCGGCCAAGTCGGTGAGCGTCCAGCCCCCTTCGGAATGCTGGCGAAGGAGGACCGTCTTGGACGACTGCGCCTTGCACGCGCGGTGAAGCGCGACCTTGGCGGATGGCACCTCGGGGAGATCGTCCGCGTCGAGCGTTTCGGCTTCCCATGCCGTGGTGAGCTTGCCCACGTCCAGCGCACCCGAGAGTGACCAGTAGGTGAGGGTGCCGGTAGACTCAAGCGCGCCCGACACGGCCACCAGGTCAGCGGCCTGCACACGCGCTTTCTTTCCCAGTTGGGTTTCCTCGGTCGGCACGGGGTCCACCACGGGATTGTCCACGCGCGCAGAAGGCACGCGCCGCATGATCGCGTCCAGATCGGCGAGCATGTCTGCCGAATGCGGATTGGTGCTCGGGGCGTTGACGTTTGCCAGCTCCGCGCGCAGCGTCCGCAAACGCGGAAGCATCCCCGCCACGGTCGTGTCAGTCGAAAACGGCGTGAGGGTGCACCCGTGCGCGTTGATCCAACCGTAGATCCGCTCCATGCGCGGGCTCATGGCCACGCGCTGAGGCGTCACGCTCGACGTGACTTCACGTGGCGCGGCGAGTTTGACGCACACGGGGCAAAGCCCCTCGGTCGTGAGGGGACCGGGCACGTTGCAGCGAGTGCAGCGCTTGGGAGCCTCGACGAGGGGAGCGGTGGGAGCGGGAGCGGGAACGCGAGGCGCGGGTAGATCATCGTCGATCTCGAGGAGAGCAAAGCGGCTTCCGTCCGTCGTGTCAGTCGTAGCCATGTGGACCTCCTTGATTGCGAATCACGCCACCATTTCCCAGGAAAACACTAGATTAGAAAACTTCACTTCCTTCCCTTCCGCCTCGCACACGCGACAAGCCCGCGCGAGATCTTCGGCCGCTGCGCGTTCTTTCTCGTAGGCGTCCGGCCCGTGAAAGCTGTAGTGCTCGACGCTATGCCCTTTCCAGTACACGTAGCCGTTGTGATCTTTCGTCAGGTGCTCAATCCCCATGAACCACGGGCGCGTGTAGCCTTCCGGCTTCATGACATTCGCGCGCAGCTCGGCGAACGCGGCTAGGCCGGCCTCATTCAGGTCATTGTTGACCGCGCATTGCACGAGGTAGAGATCGCGCGGGGCGAGACCGTTGCCGTCATTCGTGGCGCGGATGATCTCGATCGCTTGGTCGGTGGCAGTCATTCAATCCCCCATGCGGCTTCATCGTAGCCGGCTAGTGAGCTGATCGCGGCCTTGCGCAATGCCTGGCAAAAGTTGCGTGCCTCGCTGGTCTTGTACTCGGGATGTTCGCTCGCCTGGTATTCGTAGCAGTCGATCGCCTTGAGCACCTGGACCGGATCAAAGCCGTCGATCTTCCGCTTGTAATGATACTCCGGTGCGGGTTGCTCTTTAACTGTCTTGCTATCGCTGTAGCGATAGGTAACGCTCTTATGATTCTCCAGCCACAAGACCGCGCCGAGGCGTTGCGCGGAGTCGGGGTCATAGCTGCCCGACTCGAACCCGTAACGCGGGCTG
>Ga0076062_117_pt1 | contig 43916 bp, 69 predicted proteins | sample RifGroB1_FD_68177 | JGI IMG/M metagenome (GOLD analysis project Ga0076062, IMG submission 68177) | Parcubacteria bacterium GW2011_GWB1_56_8
GTTTTCCGTGCCCGGCCAGGGCGCCTCGCCCGCCTGCACGGCGCGGGCGGCCTTGTCGAGGGCCGCGATCTCGTCGCGGAGCGGGGCCGCCCCGGCCTCTGCGATCACATGCCCCACGGGGGATTGCGTCGCGCGGGCTCCGATCAGCGCCTTCACCCTCTGATACCAGTGGCGGACCACGGTCGCCTCGTTTTCGTCTTCGACGACTTCCAGGACTTCGCGGGTCCGCGAGACCCGCGAGCCCTCGTGCTGCGCTTCGTCGCGCCGGATTGTGCGCGAGTGACGGCTTTCGTCGTGCTCGATGTTCGCGAGCACGAGGTACAGTCCTCTCAAATCAAGTGTTTTGGCGTCGATTTTCATTTTCTCCTCGCGCTCTCGCCCCGGCGCCATGCCGGGGGACACTCTTGGCCCACGCCGCCTACGCTGCGCCGGAGAGGGTCGGCCGGGGGCACGGTCTCACCGTGTGGAGTCCCCCGCCCTCCTACCCGCCGCCGGGAGGAGTCCCGGCGACGGAGTTCTACTCGGCCGCCGCATCGGCCGCCTCCGCCGCCTCCGCCCGCGCTTCCTCGGCGCACAGCGGGCACGGGCCTGCGTCGGCGCAGGCCGTGCACAGTCTCCCGCTTTCCGGCACGTGGCCGCACCCCCTGACCGCGCCGCGGGGGACCAGGGTTCGCACCGGAGCGTTTGACACGCACAGCCCGCAAGCGGCGGGATCGTCTGCGTCCACCGTCATCGTCGTCGTCGTCGTCGTCGTCGTCATCGTCTTTCTCCTCCGCGCCTCCCGGCGCTCTCTCCCCCGGCCCCACGCCGCGGACGAAATTTTATCTGTGCAGCCCTCGTGCCAAAGATATCCTGAATCGCATTCAGCCATATAGCGATTAGCGATTTTTCTTTTTCGTCACTTTTCGCTGTTTTGGCCCGTGGGGCTATCGAGTTTTCAGCCACGACGTTTATGCCATAACGGCTAAGGGCATTTAGCGGCAAAAATAGCAAAAAGTCAATAGCCATATAGCGAAATGCGACTACGACATCTATGCCATAGCTAGGGGTTTGGGTCTCACGAAATTAGGGCTCCAACACAAGAATTCTCAATGGCTATATAGCGAATTGCGATTGCGGCATCCATGTCATAGCTAACACTTGGCACGAGCGTTGCAGTCTTTACATTAGATCGCGTGTAGAGGGGCGGGCGACGGGACGATTTGCGGGACTGGATTCGAGCGTTTGCGTAACCACAGGATAAGATTAGAGTTTCGCGATTATTTGCAAAGTCATCGCGAGTGGCACGGGCAGTGCAGAGAGGGGGATACGTCCGCGGCGTGGGGCCGGGGGCGAGAGCGCCGGGAGGCGCGGAGGAGACAGCGATGATGGCGACAATAACGACGACGCGGGAAACGGCAACGAGACGGGCGGCGTGGGCGGCGTTTGCCGCCAAGATCGTCGGGACGCTCCCCGTAACTCCCCAGCGGGAACTAGAGGCGGAGTGGCTGGTGCGGCGACGGCGCTTGCGGCGACTATCGCGAGGGCCGTTGCGGGGGGGCCAAGGCTGGAGTGGGCTTCTGCGTTGGCGGCAGAAGCGGCGTACCACTGCGCGCAAGCGCAGGAGAGTGCGCGGGGGGTGGAGCGGGCGCTGGTGCCCGCCGTGGAGGTGGCGATGGCGATGGAGGAGGTACTAGCGGCGAAGGCGGCTCGGGAGGCGGAGGTGGCGGAGGTGGCGGAGGAAGAGCGTTGCGCCTGCCCGGACGGCGACGGCCACGGCCACGGCGACGACAACGGCGACGACAACGGCGACGGCCACGGCGACGGCTGGGGCGACGGCAACGGCGGCGGCGGCTCGGGCGGCTGAGGCGGCGGCCTGGAGATCGCTCAAGCGGGCGCCAGGATCGCCCCTGCCGTCGCGGCGAGCAAAAAAATCTCGGCGTGGAAGGCGCCGAGCAAAACGCTGCCGATCACGGTCGCTACTCCCGCGACCTGACGGCCCCACCGGGCTGCGAGGCCCCCGGAGCGTAGTGGCCTCGCAAAACGAGTAGTTAGCTTGGTTGACACGAAAAATGAAACTTGCTACAAGTAGCCTAATTGCGGTTCAACCAACAATTGGAGGGAAACGAAATGTCACACGCAGCAATCGACGCAAAACGCGAGGATTTATTTTCCATCGAGCCGGAAAGGCTCTCGTTGATCATCGAGCCGACGCATCCGCTCTACGATCCGCGGGTTCACCTCCCGCTCGATCCTGGGTTCGTCGCGAACATCGACCGGCGAGGTGTCGTCACGCCGATCCGCGTGCGCAAAAACGGCGCGGCCCTTGAAGTCGTCGCAGGACGGCAGCGGGTCCGCGCGGCCGTAGAGGCCAACAAGCTGCGGGCGGCCCGCGGCGACGAGGCGCTCAAGGTCCGGGTATGGCTCTTCCGGGCCGAGGACGACCGCGCGCTGACCGGACTGATGACGGCGGAAAATCTCCGCACGGACGATCCCCCGACGATGCGCGCTCGGAAGTGCGCGAAGATGCTGGCCGACGGCTGGGTCGTCGAGGACGTGGCCGTGGCCTGGGGATGCTCGGCCCAGTCGATCAGCAACTACCTGCTGCTGCTCGACTGCGACGCGGGGATTCAGGCCGCGTGCGACGCGGGGACGATCTCGGAGACGACCGCCCGCAGCCTCTCGAAGCTGGATCGCTCGGCCCAAGTCGAGGCCCTTGACGGCATGGCGGCGACTGGCGCGACGAAGGGCTCGGCAGCGGAGGCGGCGGTGACCGCCGTCCGGCAGGGCAGGGCCGTGCCCAAAAAGGGCGAGGCGGTCGAGCGGCGCGTGAATCGCCGCACGGTCGAAAAATTCTTGGCCGTGATCGAGTCAAGCGACCGAGTGAGGGCGAGCACACGGGCGGTCGCGGTGCCCGTGCTTCGCTGGGCGCTCGGTCGAGCCGATGCCGAGCTGCCCGCGGATCTCGCCGCGGTGCTCTCGGATGTAGAGTAGCTAGTGCAGGGGCGGCGCCTTACGGGACGCCGCCCCGGCTAACCGGAAAATAGCAGCTTAGCCGTTGACTTTCGGTTTTGAGTTTGTTAGCATGGTCGCAATTGCAACTTGCCTGGAGGCAAAAGTGAACTACGTTGAACCGCTGGCGATTTGTGTGCAGGCCCGTGCGCCGGTCCTGCTATGGGGCGCGCCCGGCATCGGAAAAAGCGCGGCCATCGCCGCGCTCGCACGGGCGCTCGGCGAACCGTGCGAGACGGTGATCGCCAGCATCAGGGAGCCCAGCGACTTCGCTGGGCTCCCCGTGATCACACACGATCATGATGCCCTTGACCGAGCCGCAGGGGCCGACGTCCCGTGCGTGGCCCTTGCGCCGCCCTCGTGGGCGCTGCGCTTGCGGGCCGCAGGCCGCGGCTTGCTATTCCTGGACGAGATCAACACAGCTCCGCCAGCCACGCAAGCGGCGCTGCTCCGCGTGGTCCTAGAGCGCACGGTCGGCGATATCGCCCTCGGACCGGATGTCGCGGTCGTCGCGGCGGCCAACGCGGCCGAAGATGCCGCGGGTGGCTGGGATCTGGCGGCCCCGCTAGCCAACCGCTTCACGCACCTCCAGTGCTCGGCGGACCCGAGCGCATGGATCGACGGGACGATCTCGGGGTGGCCACCGCCCCGGCCCAAGAAGCTCCCCGAGTCGTGGCGGGGCGGTGTGCCCGCGATGCAGCTTGTCGTAGCGGGGTTCGTGCGGAAAATGCCGCACCTGCTGCATTGCCTGCCCAAAGAGGAGTCGCAGCGTGGCCGGGCATGGCCGAGCCCACGGAGCTGGACGATGGCGGCGACGCTACTCGCGGCGAGCAAGGCCGCGGGCGCGAGCCTCGACACCGAAATGGCTCTAGTCTCCGGGGCGGTCGGCGACGGCGCGGCCCTGCAACTGATCGAGTGGCAACGCGCACTCGATCTCCCCGATCCCGAGGATCTACTGCGTGATCCGTCGAGTTACTCGCCGGACGACCGCGACGACCGAACTTTCGTAGTCCTCTCGTCCGTCGTACAGGCGGCGCTCTCGAAGCTCGACGTGGCCCGCTGGAGGGCCGCGTGGCATGTCCTCGGTGCCGCGGGCCGCGGCAAAAAATCCGACATCGGAGCGGTCCCAGCACGTAAGCTCGCCGAAGTACAGAGCCACGCCCCGGGTATATCGTTCGCCGATCCCGTTGTCGCGGAGCAACTCAGGCCATACGCCGATATGCTCGCGACCTACGATTCCACGATCAAATCGCAGCCGCAGCCGCAGAAGGCGAAGGCGTAACGTGGCCCCGCCTCTACCGCTGGAGTTCCAGGGAGCCCGGTCGTACCTGCTAGCGGGGCGGCCGTATCTCGCGCAGGTGCTCTTCGCGATGACCGTCCGGGCTGTTCCCGGCCTGGGCACCCTCGCCGTGGATGCTCGCTGGCGGCTCTACTACGACCCCGAGGCCGTGGCCGATTGCAGCGCGCGAGAGCTTGCGACACTACTGCTGCACGAGACATGGCACTGCCTCCGGGATCACCACGCTCGGGCTAAGGCGCTCTCGGTGCAGGGATTAAAGGCAAATATCGCCCAAGATGCCGCGATTAATTGTGCGGACGATTTTGGCACGGAAAAGTATCCTTGGCCCAAGAAATTTCAGGGCAAGGTTGTTTTGCCAAAAAATTTCAAATTGCCGGATCACTTGACCTGGGAGGAGTATTACGCGCAGATGCCCGATTTTCCGTGCCCGGCCTGTGGGGGAGGGAACGGCGAAGGCCACAAGAGCGGCAAATCGCATGCCCCTACGTGCCCCAGCAGCGGTAAGCCCAGCGTAGGCCAGGGCAACTGCGGCTCGTGTGCGGCTCCAGAGCGGCAGCCATGGGAAGAGCAGATCGGGGGGACCGACGGACGGGAACGCCAAGAAGACGGCGTCCCGCAGTTTGAGCAGGACTTGATCCGTCGCGACGTCGCGCGACAGGTGCAAGAGGCCGCGAAAAACCGCGGAACGGTTCCGGCTGGGCTTTTGCGTTGGGCCGAGGAGCTACTCTCGCCGCAGGTCGATTGGCGGCGCGAGTTGCGCGCCTGCGTCCGGCACGGCATCGGCGAAATAGCTGGGTTGGCCGACTACACGTACAGGCGGCCTGCACGTCGTCAGTCGGCGTGTCCGCGCGTGATCTTGCCGTCTCTGCGGCAACCGATCCCCCGGATCGCCGTGGTCGTGGACACCTCCGGCTCGATGGGCTCGGCAGAACTAGGTCACGCCCTCGCGGAAGTGCGCGGCGTGCTCCGGGCTTCAGGCGTCGCAGAAGTACGGGTGCTGTCGTGCGATGCGGCGGTCCATCAGGTCCAGCGCGTGTGGGGGCGCAGGGAGATCGAGCTACTCGGCGGCGGGGGGACGGACATGGTCGTAGGGATCGAGGCAGCCGCGCGACTCAAGCCCCCACCGGGGCTAGTAATTTGCATCTCCGACGGCTATACGCCATGGCCCGCGGCGTCCCCAGACGTCCCGGTCGTGATTGGGCTTGTGGGCGAGAGCGATCACAACGCCCACAAAGAAGTGCCCCCCTGGGCGCGAGTGGTTCACATCGCGGTCAACACTGATACCCGTAACGGTTTAGCAGTTAACTCCTAGATAACAGAGGATATCCAAATGAAAAACAAGGCGAATGAGGCGAACATCGTGATTGGCATTTTGCAGAGGGGCTGGGTCGTCGTCGGCTACTGCACGGAGCAGAGCGATTGCGTCGTGTTCGACTCGGCGAGCGTGATCCGGGTGTGGGGTACGTCTCACGGCCTCGGGGAAATCGCGCTGAAAGGCCCCACGCCCAACACGATCCTCGACCCGTGTGGGCGGGTGAAAGTGTATCGAGAGACGACGGTCGCGCTCATCGATACCAAAACCTCGATTTGGAAGAGCCATCTGAAGTAGGCGGCTAACATGCTGATACTGACGATAACTTACGGAGACGAGTCTCCGAAGGTTGCGTCGTTTAGATTCGACGACTCAACGCCGTTCGGCGACATCGCGATTTTCGCAAGCACGTTCTCTCGCTTTTGGCGAGAGAAACTCGTTCGCCACGATCTTGCCGAAAAAACGTCCACTTTAATCGCGATTCGCACGCGGGCACGGGGTAGTTGGGACGCGGTAGAACTCTAGTCATGATCGCCATCACGACCCATCCCTCTCGCGAGTCTCGCTGGGAAGGCATTCGCGAAAATTTCCCAAACTGTGAATTCGTAATCGACAGCGACTTTGGCGTTACGGACAATACTCTTAGGACGTTCGCGCTTGCCTCGGCGGATCCCATTGAGGGCTGGGCCGTTCGATTCGAGGACGACATTGAGCCCGTCGCCGATCTCGCCGATGCGCTGCCAGCTATTTTGCGCCAAGCTCCAAGCGACGCAAAAATCCTTAGCCTGTATTCCGGTTACGAAGCCGTTTGGCGTCGTGACCGCTGGGCCGCGGAGCACGGCATCAGGTGGCGCCGATGGACTCGGCCGCTTGACGAGTTGCCGGGTCCGGCGCTATTCGTAAAAGTTGACATTGCGGGACAGGCCATAGAGGCTGTTCGTGTCGCCGCTATAGAGGCTGGACCCCGATACGGCAAGGGCTGGGATCACCTTTTGGGGCAATGGGCTGCGAGCAAGGGCTATATCGCGTATTTCCATGTTCCGTCACTCGTGCAGCACGACATCTGTCAAGACTCGCTTGCTCGGGAGCAGGGCAGGAAGACGCGCCCAAGAACGAGCCGGACGTGGCCGGGCTCTGGCGTCAGTGCGTGGACGTTTGTCAACGGCGAGAGACCGTGATTGAGATGGAAGGCGCTTGCCAGCATTGCGACGAGCCCGCTCAACAGGTGAGCGAACCATACACATGTATAAAATGTGGCCTATTCCTGTGTCGGGCCTGTTCGTGGAAGAAACTCCTCTGGGCCACAGGGTTCGGACGAGATCGAGTGATGTTGTGTCGAAAGGAATTTGCATTTGAGTGCGCCGTAAGAGCGATGGCGAAGCGGGAGCATTTATGGCTGACCTAAAAAAGCAAATTGCGATTTTGCGAAAGCAAGTGGCTGATCTCACTGCGGATTGCGAGCGTCTTCGATACCTGCGCCGTCAAGATGGCGTCGAGAGAGATAGCCTTCTCGTGCAAGTCGTGAATTTAAGGCGGTCTGTGCGCGAGATGGTGCCAGCAGCCCTGTCAAGTATTTTTGGGAGGCAACGAAAGGCTCATGATGCGAGCCATTGCGATGGCAGTTGGAAACCCTAACTTTCCAGAGCGGTTGCGTGTCGCCCTTGAGTCTGCGTGTGAGGCAGCACGAAAGAGCCCTTGCGCGCATCGGCATGGAGCGGTGCTTTTTAGTGGCAAAAGAATTTTTGCTGACGGCAAGAATGTCTCTACTGCCTCAAAAGATTGGGCGGATCGGATTGCCGGTAGGCCGTTGCGTAGCCTGCATGCGGAAATAGCATGTTTGCATGGGGCTGACGCCTCCCTGATCAGGGGTAAAGACTTGCTTGTGGTCCGCGTAAGTCGTCGGGGCGAATTGCTGCTCTCTCAGCCGTGTTTAGCTTGTCAAAAAATTCTTGCGCGCAAGGGGGTTCGTCGTTGCTGGTTTTCCACAAATAGCGGAGTGTCGTTTGTGCGATTTCTGGGGGGGGTGCTAAGTGGTCATAGACGCAAAGCGAAATTTCCGTAATGATCGGTGTGGCGGTTGCAATAAGCATACTTTTAGACCGCCATGCGATTTGTGCGGAGTGCCGGTATGCTCTAGTTGTTGTCGCCAGCCCGGCGTCGTTGACGGACGTTATGTCGTTCCCAGGGTTTGCGGCGACGCGCTCGCCTGCGCGTGTAGACAAACACCGAGGCCAGCATGACCGCTCTCACTCGCGGCCCCGAGGGCGCCTATTGCTGGCGCTGCGGCGTGTGGCTGCCAGATTCGGGGAGTGGCGACGGCTATGGCAATGGTTACGACCATGGCCATGGCCACAGCCACGGCGGCGGCTACGGCGACGGCTATGGCAATGGCAACGGCGACAGCGACGGCTACGCCGATAGCGATATCGACGACAGTGGCGACGGCTGCACCGATAGCGACCCCGACGACAATGGCGACGGCTACGGCGACGGCTACGGCGACCCCCTCCCCCTCTGCTCCGACGTACTTGCCTGTGCGTGTCGGCAGGCGCAGATACCGGCATGATCGCCTGCGCCCGCGATCCAGAAGTTGCTTACTGTTGGCGCTGCGGCGCATGGCTGCCAGACTGGGGCAACAGCAACAGCTTCAGCAACGGCGACGGCCACGACGGCGGCTGGGGCGACGGCCTCGGCTACGGCGATGGCGACGGCTACGGCTATGGCTACGGCAACGGCGGCGGCAACGGCTACAGCAACAGCGACGACCTCCCCCTCTGCACTGATTCGCTCGCCTGCGCCGTGAGGCAAGCATCGAGGCCCGAATGAACGCTTCCGCCCGCTGCCCCAAGGCCGCCCACTGCTGGCGCTGCGGCGTGTGGCTGCCGGACTCGGAGTGGGGCGACGGCGACGGCTACGGCAACGGCGACGGCTGCGGTTACGGCGACGGCTGGGGCTACGGCAATGGCTTCGGCAACGGCAGCGGCGACGGCGGCGGTTACGGCGACGGCGGCGGTTACGGCGACGGCGACGATCCTGTCTGCCCTGACTGCAACAAGAACTTCCGCCCACCGCAAAGGTGGCCCGAAGATCAAACTTTTGTGTGTCTAAAATGCGGAATCGTCACCCATGGATATTTTTGCATAGACGGTAACTACAACAACAACGGCTATTGCCTAGAGCCAGTAGGAGACTTAGTATTTGCTTGTCGCGATGCCCTCGCTTGTGCTATAAGGGTTATGCGAAACTCAGTTAGCCAGGAGATTCAGATGAGCGAGTTCAACGTTGTCGTCATCCAGCTTGGCAAAATTGGCAAGCACCCTAATGCTGACACTCTTAGCATTACACATGTGCTAGGCGACTATCCGGTGATTTTACGTACTGGCGACTTCCAAGAGGGCGATCTTGCGGTCTATATCCCTGTTGATGCGCTCGTGCCGGTTGCGGATTCACGTTTCGCCTTCTTGGCGTCCGAAGCCAAAGATGGCATAGCCCGAATCAAAGCCAAGCGGTTACGCGGGATCTTCAGCCTTGGCCTGCTCGTGAAGTCTGACCCTATGTGGATCGTCGGCCAAAACGTACAGTCCGATCTCGGCATCAAGAAATACGAGCCACCCGAGCCCGTGAATTTCGGTGGCGACAACGAGAAAGATCCCGGCTTCCTGCCCTGCTACACCGACGTAGAGGGGCTGCGTAAGTGGCCGAATTTGCTACAAGCAGGAGAGCAAATTGTGATTAGCGAAAAAATTCACGGAGCTAATGCACGTTTTGTCTGGCAAAATGATCGTTTGTGGGTCGGCAGTCATACGTGCATTAAAAAACGTGACGCAAATAATCTTTGGTGGAAGGCTGCTTTGCAGGAAAAGTTGGAAGAGAAACTCGCGCTGCATCCCGGAATCGCCTTTTACGCTGAAGTCTACGGGCAGGTTCAGGATCTAAAGTATGGGGCGGGGAAAGCCGAGTTGCGATTGGCGTTCTTCGACGCCATGAATATCGTAACCAGGAAGTATCTGGACTGGCAAGAGTTCAAGGATCTTGCCGATTCGCTAGGTCTCCAGCGCGTGCCGGGGCTCTACGAAGGCCCATGGTCGCAAGAACTTAGGGCCTTGGCGGAAGGCCGGTCTACGATTGCTGGGGCTGAGCACATCCGAGAGGGCCTCGTCGTCAAGCCTGTACGTGAACGGTTCGATCTAGAATGTGGACGAGTGATCCTTAAGCTAGTCGGTGAAGGCTACCACCTTCGCAAGTCAGCGTAAAAACATTTATGGAAGATTGCTTGGCCATAAATAGAGTCGATGGGCTACACGACAAGAACCCACAACTCTCAACCGATCCCCACGCCATCGACCCCGAGGCCGCCTACTGCTGGCGCTGGCTCTACGATGAGGAAGAAGTGGTTTGGGACGGCCGATGCAGGCCGCATACATCAACAAAGGATAAATAAGATGGAAAAGACGGCGGAGGAGGTAGCTCGTGCGGGGACGACGCGGTTGACTGAGGCGGAGGCGTGGACGGCGTGGCTGAAGGCTGAGGCGGCTTGGGTTGCGGAGTGGGCGGCTCGAAAGGCTGAGGCGGCTCGGGCGGCGGCTCGTGAGACGGCGGAGGCTGTGGCCAACATGAAAACCACAAAGGAACAACGCGACGACGCTCGCCAAGCAATCGAATTAGCAAAAAACATTGACGGCGACTTACTAGAGCTTAAAACTCATCATTTCAAAAACAGTAAAGCTCTTGTTTGGTATCTCAACGATAAGATTTGCGCTGAAGTCGCAGGCGATGCTCTTTCAGGTCTAGACGTGGTTTGCGTTGCGCGCTTAATCGCAAAAGCCGTAAACCTTTTACCGCATCTGCTCGAAGATTTGGAAGAAGCGATTGCGAGCAAGGGAACTAAGCCATAAACGATGCAAAAGAAAAATTTGGCATAGTGGATAGGTCCAAATGGCCCGCTGGCCCTTGGGACGGTGAGCCCGACGAGCGTAAGTGGCTCTCGGCAGCAGGCTACCCGTGCCTTGTCTTGAGGCATTCGTCGAGCGGTCACCTGTGCGGATACGTCGGCATGTGGCCGAGCCATCCGTGGCATGGCAGGCTTTACGACCTTGATGTCTCTTGCCACGGCGGCATCACGTACGGGAGCAGCGACGGCTCCAGAGGTGGCGACCCAAGCCTCTGGTGGCTGGGCTTCGATTGCTCCCACGTAGACGACCTCACCCCCGACATGGCCGCGACTGCACACAAAGGCGGCATTTGGGGGTTGCATAACGAAATATATTGTAACTTACAGTACGTAATCGCGGAATGCCAGGAATTAGCGCGCCAAATCGAAGAAGCAGACGATCCATTAGCTCGCGCTGTTAGGGCGGCAAATCAGGAGGCAAATCATGCTCGACACAAAAGCACTTAAGCAACAAGTTATCGAGATTGAAGCTACGCTACAGTTTCTTCTTGGGCAAATCGACCGAGCGATGAATTTGCTACCTCGGAAACAAGAATGGACCACACCGAAGGAGACTGACGCCTACAACGGACTCGTCCAAATGCGCGAAAGGACCGAGGAATTACTCTGCGGTGGCAACGCAGCAGGCGATCCCGTTACTGGCGCAGAGTCATTACGAGAGCTACTCAATACTTGACTTTTGAGATTATATGAAGTAGGCTAACGTCAACCAACCGGAGGCGACATGACACCTTTCATAACAAGCATTTTGGTGAAAGTTCTTGGCGGGGCGCTATTGGCTACCATCGCCTTCTGGTTGTGTCGGCTTTATGGCGTGGTGCCTGAAGTCCAGGCACCACTCTTGGTCGTCGCCACGATAACCGGCATTGCGCTTACGAAAATAACGCCCCGAGGCTAATCGTGGAAAACCCAACAAAATGTAGCATTTGCAATGTCTTCGAGAGCGATCCAACCAGGTGCCGTTCGTGCTCCCTACCGGAGTCCGCCCACACACGCAACGACTACATCTGCTCTCGTTGTACCGACAAGGCGATTGGCGACTTGCGAGAAGTAAAAGAGCAAAAGTATGTATGTTTCTGTTGCGCCGAGCAACTAATACGCGACAAAGTAAAAGCCGAAGATGCAGAAAGTAGCGTTCGTGTAGCAATGGCATTAGACGACAAAAGGACTCGCGCGATAGAGACGGAACGCGATGAGATCATGGACAAGCTCAAGCAAGTTACGAAAGAGTTAAGCAAAGCAAAAATAGCCATAGACGATCTACAACGTGAATTAAAGGAGAGACTAACGTGAGGCTTCTAGCCGTTATCGCACTACTCACTCTTGCCGCTTGCGCCAACACGAGCAAAGCTGAAAATCTCGCTCGCGAATACGCAACCGCAAATTATCCTGGACACGAGATTGTCAACGTAAGCTGCCAAAACACCGACTCCGACGGTGACGGTTACGTAAGCTGCAATCTCTCGCTTCGTACGCCAAAAGACGAAATCCTCACGCCGCCGATAGAGTGTTCTGGCGGCTGGATTCAGCTATTCGCCAATGGCTGCCGCTACCCGAAGGCGCATTCAAAATGAACCGCTACGGAAATCACAGATTAGAGCAGGAGGAAAGAAGCTGACCCCCATGAGCGCGACAAATAGAGGCAGCACTCGCAGAGATAACGATGCCTATGCCACACCTGCATGGGCCGTTCGTAGATTTTTGGAGGAAATGAAGCAAGGGAAGTCACTAGCGCGACCAGAATCGATCCGCGATCCCGGCGCAGGTAGTGGCATCTTACTGCAAGTCGCAAGAGACTTTTTCCCAGATAGCAAGTTAAGCGCAATCGAAATTCGGCCAGAATGCCAAGAAAATTTGAGCCGAATAACCCAAGACGTTACCATCACGGACTATTTGACGGCGAGCGATTGCCCGTTTGTTGACCTAACGCTCATGAATCCGCCATATTCGCTTGCGATGCAGTTCGTGCAAAAAGCACTCAGTCATTCAACTTGGGTCATTGCGTTGCTACGGCTCAACTGGCTGGCTGCCGAAAAACGTTATGCGTTCTTGCGGCAAAACACGCCAGATGTTTATATATTGCCAAACAGGCCGAGTTTTACTATGTTGGGAACCGACATGACGGAATATGCTTGGATGGCTTGGGGCGCCCATAGCCGAAATGGAGTAGCTGGCAAAATAAAGTTGCTTGAAGTAACGCCGCTGGGGGAGAGAAGATGCGCCACGAAATAACAATTGACGAAGAACTACGTAGCAAGCTCAAAAAAATAGAAAAACATCAAGCCCACTATGGTCGTTATGTGCCCTGCTCCTGCGGCCATTGCGGCTGTGTCTGGGACACAAAGAACGATTTGTGTGTAGCCAATTTTATTGGCCCGGACGATCAAGAGCAGCCCATAGCGGAAGCAACGCGGCAAACGCTAATGAATTTCTTTTGCAAAGCCGCTAATATGGCTAAACCCATTAACGGGAACACTAAAAGTGGCTAACTTGCGTCTTGACGACTGCGTGCATTGCGCATGCGAAACTACACTCGCAAACTATACAAGCGAGCAAGCGATTGTAGCACTCGACGATCATTCTCTCGGTTGTTGGAATTGCCTAGAATACCAGGAAGGCAATCCAGACGGGCATACGACTTGTGTGCAGCTATTTGATGACGACAAAGCAATTTGGGATGGGAGGTGCAAAATTGATTAGCGTCGAGGAAGAGCGTAGAATAGACGTGAATTCGTGTCGCTGGTGTAGAGGCTCAGGTTATGATCCTCGATACGATGAGCGCACCTGCGGCCCCTGCAACGGTAGCGGTGTGGAACCTGGATTCCTACCTGAACTCCGCCGAATCATTAAAAAGCATAATACAAGTACAGTTAGTTCCGTAAAAACTTCCAACAAGTAAGATCACCATGCTGGAAATTTACTTTGGCGACAATCTTAGCGTACTTGCCGGACTTGGCGATGCGACGTTCGATTTAGTCTACATCGACCCGCCGTTCAACACGGGCAAGACGCAGGCGCGCACGCAACTAAAAACCACTCAAGACGCCAAGGGTGACCGCACTGGATTCGGGGGTCGGCGATACCAGACCGTTCGCGTAGGCAGCATGGCATTTTCGGACGCCTTCGACGACTACTTGGCTTTCTTGGAGCCGAGGCTTGTGCAAGCGCATCGGCTCCTAAAGCCCAACGGCTCGTTTTTCCTCCATGTCGATTACCGAGAAGTCCATTATTGCAAAGTATTGCTAGACAGCATCTTTGGACGCGATTGCTTCATGAACGAGATCATTTGGGCTTACGATTACGGGGCAAGAGCGACAAAACGTTGGTCCCCAAAGCACGACAACATACTTTGGTACGTTAAGGATCCTGAAAATTACACATATCGCTTTGAAGACATCGACCGGATTCCGTACATGGCGCCGGAACTTGTCGGGCCGGAAAAAACCGCAAGAGGAAAAACGCCTACAGATTGCTGGTGGAACACTATCGTCCCCACAAATGGCAAGGAAAAAACTGGCTATCCGACTCAGAAACCTCTTGGCGTTATCGGTAGAATAATTGCCGTTCACACGAATCCAGGCGATAAGATACTTGATTTTTTCGCTGGAAGCGGGACGATTGGGCAAGCCGCCGCCGCCCAAGGCCGCGATGCTGTGCTTGTCGATTGTAACCCAGACGCTATTGCCGTAATGAAAAAACGCTTTGCGGAAACACAACAAGTAGCATTTCGCGGGTGTGAGGGCCTAGTTCGTGAACCGTAGCCCCGACGCCGCCTACTGCTGGCGTCACGGCGTTTGGCTGCCGGGCTCGCAGCAGGGGGACGGCGACGGCTACGGCGATGGCGGCGGTAGTGGCAACGGTAGTGGCAACGGTTGGATCGACGGCTACGGCTACGGCGATGGCGGCGGCTACGGCGACGGCAACGGCAACGGCAATGGCTGGGGAGGCGGCTACGACGGCCCCCTCCCCCTCTGCGCCGACGCACTAACCTGCGCGTGCAGGCAGGCTGGAACGGATCTATGACCGAACTCTCAACTACTCAGCTAATCGCTATGGTTTTTACGTTGACAACTATCGCGATCTTGCTAGTTCTCCGCGATAAGCATCAAGGCGCAACGACACTCTGGAGTGGCGCTTTAGCGCGTGACGGAATTGTCAGATTGTGCCACAGGTGTTTGCAGAAAGTCATGTTTACGCCGTCAGGTCCACGATGCGTGTTGCACGACGGCAACGGTCCAGTGCGGCTATCGGCGTTGCTAATACCCGTAGAGCATAGAGCGCCTTGTGGGGCTCTATGCCGAGAATCGCGAATGTCGCTTGCCCTCTGGTCGCCACTACGAGCGATAGCTCGACCTGATCCGTACCTGGAGTATCGCTGTGCTCCAACGTGGCCTAGTGGCAGTTGTGGCGGTGTGGCAGGCAAGTGCAGCAAATGCGAGGAACTAACGACATGACCCCCTCCCACGCCATCGACCCCGACAAAGCCTACTGCTGGTGCTGCGGCGTGTGGCGGCCGGGCTCGACGACCAGCGACGACCGCGGCCAGGGCAACGGCTGGGGCCACGGCTCCGGCGACGGCAGCGGCTTCGGCGACGGCGACGGCAGTGGCCGCGGCTTCGGCAATGGCTACGGCAATGGCTACGGCAACGGCTTCGGCGACGGCTTCGGCGACGGCTACGGCAGTGGCTACGGCGACGGCAACGGCTGGGGCGACGGCGACGGCTTCGGCAATGGCGGCCCCCTCCCTCTCTGCGATGATCCCCTCGCCTGCGCCGTGAGGCAAGCTGGGAGCCCAACATGATCGCCCACACCATCGACCCTGAGCAAGCCCACTGCTGGCGTTGCGGCGTGTGGCTGCTGGGTTCTCAGCGGATCGTCGGCGACGGTCGCGGCGACGGTCGCGGCAACGGCGTCGGCTACGGCAACTAGGCGACGGCTGGGGCAACGGCGAGGGCAACGGCAACGGTCGCGGCAACGGCTACGGCTGGGGCTATGGCTACGGCGGTGGCAACGGTCGCGGCTACGGCTTCGGCACCCCCCTCCCCCTCTGCGACGACGCGCTCGCCTGCGCGTGCAGGCAGCCCGTGAGGTCGTTGCTTCGAGCGACAGTCGGCGGTAAACGCAATAAACGCAAAAATCAAGAAACGGAGACGGACCATGAGTTTGCTTGATCTGCTTTACGGTAGCAAGTACGATGCGCTAAAAATCGCTCTCGATAAATGGCAAGAGCCTCGCGATCTTGAGGCGCTCGCTCGCCAGTTGCTCGCAAGGCTTAAGCAAGCAATCTCGGAACGCGATGCATACAAGCGTGATTTCGACGACGAGCTTGCTGGCAATAAAGCATGTCGTGCGGAATTTGGAGCACACGAAAACGAGACTTTTCACGATTTTATCAAGCGACTTGTTGATGAACGATACCGATTCCTGAGATGGGCCTCCCTACAGCTATGTTCGTTCTCGTCAGGACTTGGCGTGTGCGGCAGGTGCGAGCCGTGTGTGGCGAGAGAAGAGATCCGCCATGGTTGACCCCGAGAGCGCCTACTGCTGGCATTGCGGCGCTTGGTTGCCAGATTCGCAGCGGGGCAACGGCGACGGCGGCTGGGGCGACGACGGCGGCGGCGACGGCTTCGGCAACGGCAACGGCAACGGCAACGCAACGGCTTTGGTCGCCGTCTCCCCCTCTGCACTGATTCGCTTGCCTGCGCCGTGAGGCAGACCACGAGGCCAGCGTGAGCGACCCCGACATTTGCATTGATTGCGGCAGACTAATATTCCACCCAGACAGGCCACACGAGCGACCCGCAATAACTTGCAGCCTTTGTGGGGCAACAAGCCACAATTTCCTTTCGGATTGCAACGTTTCAGCAAATTACAATTACTCGATAATTGTAGAAGATTTCGGAAAAGCTAAGTGCCGAGATGCTCTTGCTTGTGCTGTAAGAGCAGTCGCAAAAACTAGGACGCCTTGACGCCAAACGAAATCACTTGTAGAAATTGCGGTAAACCGCCTAATAGCTGGCAACGTTGCTGCGTATGCAACACGATTTTAGTGTATTCTTGTGCTTGCGGAAATAGAGATGGCAGCTATGACGATCTTGTCATGAAAGACAACAAATGGCTCGACGGACTTGACGGCCAAAAAATTTATCAAGTAGGCGGCACGTATTGCGCAGATTCGCTTAAGTGCGCTATGAGGCAAGTGGGAATGGCCCAGTAGGATGCTCGACATTAGAAAAGAAAGACAAGTGCATCCCGCCATCGAACCCGACGCCACCTATTGCTGGCGCTGTAGCGCGTGGCTGCCGGATGGGCTGTGGGGCTACGGCAGCGGCAGCGGCAACGGCGATGGCTACGGCTACGGCAACGGGGTCGGCAGCGGCCACGGTTGGAGCGATGGCAACGGCTACGGCCACGGCAGCAGCGACGGCGATGGCTGGGGCAACGGCTACGGCGGCCCCCTCCCCCTCTGCGATGACTCGCTCGCCTGCGCCGTGAGGCAGGCTGCTAGATCCTAGCCACGTCCAGGCTTCCTGAACGCGCCGCAAACCTCGCGATCATGCCCATCAACATGATGGCAATTCTTCTTGGCACCCCACCCCTTGCTCTTTCGACAACGGGTATAGCCCATGACATGCACCTTCTGGGTCCACCTGCACTTGCTGCCCTTCTTGAGAATCCCTAGCGCCATTACCGTTCTCCTAGTCAGTAAAAAGTATTGCGATTTTACTACTTGCGCTTCTTCTTACCCATGACTCCACGCTTCATACGTCCCACCTGAGCGCAAAGAGCATGAGCCTGCTTCGCCGTATAAGTGTGAATAACCCCACCGCGAGTATTAGAACATGCAAATGCCTGCCGACGCGCCATTTGAATCATCCTTTCCGTGCGCTTTCTCGTAAGCGCAATTGAGTTCTGCACTAGAATGGCTCACGCCGCAAGCGTCTGCAAGTAACTTGTGTACGCTATAGCCGCTCACGCACTTGCGAACGTCACGGCATCGTGGTCTACTTTGTTTTACTCCGCCATGGACGAAACCAAGTCTGGCTTTGTGTATTGGCGAACGGGCTAAAAAAGGAGAACTCAAAATGTCGAAAACGCCAGAAGGTATTTTTGCAGCGAGGAAGGAGCCTTCCCGGTTGACGTCTCCGGCGGCGAGTCGCGTTTCGAGATCGAAACTCGCGGCCCGTGGCATCAAGTTAGCTCCGTCCGTGGGCTTGCCGTTACTCATTTTGACGATGGCGTCGTCGTACATGGTATTCGGTCTCTATTGAACGCACATGAGTCCGGTTACGACATGGAAGGTCGTGTGTCTCTTGGCGGCAAAACTTATCGGGCGTTCACAAGTTCACAACTATTTTTGGTTAACAGGAAACTCGTTAATGTGGCAATCTTGTATGTAGTGCCATCAAAGGAATAGACCATGCAGGCAACACTACTCCGATCTACCCGCGACATCGAAAATGTATCCGGCTGGCAAGTGACCAAATGATGACTGACTATACACCAGCCGAAAACATAGATGTATCTGTAGCCGCCAAGAAGCGTCGCCCTAAAACTGATGCTCGCAAACTATACGAAAAAACGTGGCGGCAAAATCATTGTGAACACCTTAAAGACTACTTCCGAAAACACTACGAACACACGAAAAAACACAATCCAGATAAACTACGTGATTCCCAAAAGCGTGCGTCGTCAACGTGGCGGCGGAAACATTTTGCACAGATCCGTGCTTACATGCACGGATACCGAAAACGAAAGTATGCTATAGACAAAAGGCGAGTTCTCAATACGGAATATCGCAGGAGCAATAGGGCTATGCTCGTCACTAAAGAACGAGAGAGAAAATTGCGATACAAATATGGCCTTACCCTAGTACGGGTAGACGAAATTGTGAGCGACCAGAACGGAATATGTCCTATCTGCACACAACCATGGCGGCCCAATGAGCGTAAAGTTGTAGACCACTGCCACAAAAGCGGGCTCGTGCGTGGAGTTTTGCATGTTAGTTGCAACCTACTGCTGGGATATGCCAAGGACCGAATAGGTATTTTGGAAAATGCAATAAAATATCTTGAACAGCCTCGGGACATAGTGCCACACTCTAAAGAGAAGGAATAACATGAGCGAGTTCTACAAAGATTGGCATGAAGCACGTAAGGCTGCCCAAGAACTAGCAACTCGGTTGAGACTCGATGTTGCGATCAAGATAGCTAAAGAGTATGGCAAAAAAGGATATATAGTTAGATTGGCAGATCGTAATAGCAACGATTATTCTATGGCTGAAATCGTTCAGCCGATAAAACAGTCAACTTTAGGAGGACTCTCTATGTTTCGACGTTACGGACCAGGAAAATTCGACACACTTTTTGATTCGTGGGTCTACGGTGTTTCGCTCGATGGCGGCCCCGACGAAGAACTTGGAGACGTAAGCGAAATCGGGGAATGGCATGGGCTTATGTGGCTCGATTCCCCTGATGCAAAGCAAGCCATTCGCGACGAGGCAAAGGGGGCGGGGAACACACCGCTGACGCCTGAAGAAGAAGAAGAACTGCAAAAAACGGCGGCCGTTATCATATCTGAAGACGACCAGGGATTTGTGAATGTAAGTGATTACATGTCCCGAAAAACCGCGAAAGAAGATTGGCAAAGAATCGAGAAGGCGATTAATGAAATGTACAAAGAACGAGAGTCCGAAAACGAGGAAGACGCTGGCATGCCGGACTAGAGCCAGCCCGAACCCGAAGAAGAAGACGCCGGGCTACCGGATTTTCGGAGGAAATAACCCATGAAAATCTTCGTGAAGTCATCCGCAAGCGACAAAATCTATGGGCCTTATGCGAAAACGCATAGACCCAAGACTTCGCCAGGAATGCAAAAAGCGCGTATTGCGAGCCAATACGGCAGCACGCAGGAGGTCTACGAGTGCCCAGGCGGTACATTTAGCAAGCAAGCCTGCAAGAAAGTCCGTCGCTACGAAGACGGAAGAGCCACTTACAGGGGCTCTGGCGAGTGGGCGGGGTTGGGGGCTATAGCTCCGTCCACTAAGCTCGGGACAAGGGTCCGCCTAGACCTTTTTAACTATGGCCCTACAGATCAACGAACTTTCCGCTGGCTGTACCCCGATGCGCCGCCAGAAGGCACGCATGGAGTTGTGAGAGCAAGTGGAAAAAAGGTCCGCGTTGCTTGGGAGGACGGGACCGAAACGGTAGTTCCCAACATCGATCTCGACTATGCCAAAACGACCGGGATGGGTGGTCTCGGCTTTACCTCGCGGTCGGTCCCGGTAGGCGTCCGAGTGTGCCTGCGTGACGACAAGAGCCTCTGCGGCGAGATCGTCGAGAACCGGCCGACCAATATTCGAGTGAAACTAGATAAAGGGCCGACTCTCTGGTACGAACGGGGGGAGGCGATTCCCGAATCGGTTGGGCTGCTGGGCCTTGGCGATGGCTTCGGGGGTAGCCTGACGGCTATTGCCGCCTTCTTCGCTGTCGGCGCGGGACTTGTGTGGTTGCTGGACAAGCTAAAAGGACCGATAACGCCAATAACGCTTACACCGGCCGATATAGCAATTCGCGTCCAGGCGCAATAGACTCCACGCTAGCTTGGCGATAGCTGGCAATGTCACTTACGACGAAATCCAGCGGGAAGTCGAAGACGCGCTGGCACGACGTCGTGTCTCGCTGAGTAGCAACTTTACTTTTCCGGCAACGTCCGCAGAATCGCCTTGACGACGGCAGAAACGATGAACGCGATACCCGCCCAAGTGGACTCTGGCGGGATCCCGTCGAGTAACTGCGCGCTCGCGACGAGAGCGGCGCCTAAAGCGGCCATCGCGATTGCCGCCTGGCCAGTCCTTGAATGGTGGAAACGCTTAGCCTTCTTGGATGGAGCGATCATAAGTCACCTCATGCGCGAGAGTATCATGTTTTTACGCGAACAGCCTTGATTCCTGCTGAGGTCTGAATTCGTATTGGGCTCGCGTTCGGGTCGGTCGTCTCGACAAGATAAATAGCTTTGACGTCGGCCGGGGTCTGAGGCAGAGATCGTGCGCCACCGCCCCATACCAGACCCGCAGGCCGGAATATTGCGTCGGAAATCCGCCTGCTGGCGCAAACCAACCTTGCCAAGCGATATCCGCGACAACGCGAGTCGATCCGTTACGAAACCAACCTTGAAATACTACATCTAACAGATTCACGACCGAAGCCTATTCGTGCCTGACTCCTCTAACGTCACAATAGTAGTCGTATCGTCTCGCTTCTTGTAAGCATACTTTCCAGCCGCCACTTGTGTCATCTTACCTGACAATACAGCAAGTAGCTCTGTGATCAAGTCGCTATACGCCACACCGTCAACGGAACGAGTCATAAGCGCATCGACGACTTCCGTACTTTGCGCTACGTCGATCTTGTCGATAAGATTCGAGACGGTCATGCGCGCAAGAACCGTATACGCGCCAAGCGTCGGGACGATTGGGCTACCGCCGCCGTCAACAAATAAATTGCCAGTAATGTCTAGGGTATGACTTGCTTCGTCCGGGCGGATCTTCCACCCGCCGGTCATGAAAAATGACGCGCCCAGCGAATCCGAGCCTACGGTTGGGTCACCTCCAACGGTACGTACGGGGAAGTCGAATCCCATAGCGACGCTATCTGTTAGCCAGTGCTCTTTAGCGTCCGAATATAGATCCGTCCCTACGATGAAGTCGATTACGCCAGTTTTGGCGATAAACAGCTTCAACGTGGTATCGACGGTGAACTTCGTCATCGCCACGAGGCAATGACCTCCTGGCCTTTAGGTGGAGTAGTTACGTTCGAGAGCGTTCGGGATCGCAATGGTCAGCGAGTTGACCTGCGTAATAGTCGCTGTTACCAAAATGTGTTGAGCGTCCGTATCCCCGAGAGCCACTACGGTAACATCTGCATTTGTACCTGGAGCGCGCCCGCCCTGCGCGTTGTTCGTGTAGTCAAACACGGTCGAAAAGTCACCCGCTATTGTCGTGTAGTCCATGTCAACAGTATCGGAATCATCGACGATAACAGCCGTGTTGGTGCCAAAGTTTCCCGCCGGATTCGTCGTGAAGTAAACCGTTAGCCGCTTGGTAGTGCTACCAATCAGATTGGCGTTTACATCGAACGTGATTCCCACCAAGAAAGCGTTGTTCCGCGCATCCGAAGTGAGGTCCGTGTAGGTGACGTTGTTCAACTCGCTAGCCGACAGGTTGTCTGGGAACAAGTCTAGCGTGACACCGTTAGGCGAGGCGAACGTCATCAGCAAGTCAGTGATATCGCCTCTATTTATCCCAGTAGACAGGTCTATATCCGTCTTCTTTCGTAATTGCCACTGCAAGAACTGAAAGACCTGCGACAATGTTCCACCATTCGCAAAGAGCCTCCAGTGGAACGGGTAAGCAACCGAGTTGACCGATCTTATGATGCCATACTCGAATGTGACATTGCCATTGACTGCCGTATCGTCATCTATATTGGTGGTCACGCTCTCTGAGGCAATCAGAGTCAACACCGTAGCCGTTGGAGTTGGAGTGCCTACGATGTAACTCCCGATATTCGCTGCGTCTTCTGCGTCTAGCAAGGAGATCGCAGATCCAACGATGAAGCCATTGGAGACCCAGCTCCCACCTATCCGCGTAAACGTATCTGGGTCTCCCGCGCCGTCGATGTTTAGCCCATCGGTCATCCCGGAAGCAACGCCAGTCGTTTCAAACCTTTGCAGATACATACCAGGGCGGAAAATCTTGTAGGTCTGGCTTCCTACCGTCGTGAACACCTGATCACTGGTGTTGAGTGTTAGTTGTGTTGCCGAGTCAACCGAGATCACCTTGCAGACGCCAAGGTGAGCCGCGGTTCCCGCTGTTATGATAACCATATCTCCTGCAACGACCAGTCGATCTCCAATTGCCGTGTTGGCATCAAACGTAGATCCTGCCGATGTCAGTGTTCCCGTAGCCCCATCTACATTCGCCAGGGCACCGTTCGTTGCGCCTACATCACGGATTCTCGTCCTAACAGTAAACGTTAGACCTGACTGACTAGGCATTACGCCCTTTGTCGGTTCGTTATAGCATGTGAGGACCGTCGCCCCGTCAATGGACTTGATCACATAGTGCCCTCGATAGGCTAATGTTCCCGTCGAGATTTGAAGCGCATCTCCAACCTGCAAGACAACGATTGCACCCCTAGCGGTTGAGTTGAAAGTCGATCCAACCGACGTAAAAGTAAACGTACCGCTTCCCACATCGGCGACGTCTCCGTCTACACCCGTTGTGTGCGTCTCGGCGTCCGAGAAGACCGTGTTCGTCCCGTCGCCAGCCATCTGCCCATCGTCGAATGCGATAGCTGGGTCCGTTGCGTGGGCAAGAGGGAACTTGTTGACCAAGGGCTGAATACCCGTTGACGGAATACCCGCGTCCGCATGGGCGGCAGAGGCATACGTCATTCCCTTTTTACGAACGAAGAGCTTTGTGTACTTCCGGTGGTCTACGGAGAAGATTGCCGTGGTATCACTCGCGTTTACGGTGAACGATGCCGACGCAATGGTAATGGCCCCATCCGCTGCATCGGCTACGGCCGTAATCGGCCCGAATGTCCCGTTGTTCGCGGGGTCGTCTTCCGCCGCGCGGATCTTGACGAAATCCCCGATCCGATAATTATCCGTAGCCCAGTTCCCGCCGTCGTTTCGCGTGATTGTCGTGGCGGCAAATGCGAATCCAGTAGCTACAGCATCCGGCCCAACGTCCGGCCCTAATGTCAAAATAGCCTGATTGACTGGCCCCGTCAGCTTGAAGTCTGCTGGTGTTCCTGTTGAGTTTCCCTGTTGGAAGTACGGTTGAGCGTCGGAATCCATTGAGCCTAGTGTAGTGATGTTCGCGCTCTCTCTCAGCACTACATCCGAGGCATTCCGTTCCTGCCATCCCCCGTCTCTTAGTAGCTGCCTTGTCGTGCCCTCCGTCATTGCTGCGGTGACACCATTCGTGTCGTTGAAGCTCCAGAAGGAAGCCGCGTCGCCATTCACTCCACCCAGAATAAACTGTTCTGGCGTAATGGACAACATCGGAAAGTCGAATTTGTTCAAATCTTGTGCGTTTCCCAATCCTCCCGCAAGCGTAATCCACTCTTCCTTCAAGAACGAGAACAGAGCTTGCATGTTCACGCCATCAGCAACCTGAGCCCCTGCTGCTCCTGTTGTCTGCGGCGAGTTGATCTTATACGTTAGATCGGCTCCCGTAGACGCCGGAATCGACCGTTCCACCGTTAGCGTCGTCGTTCCGACGGTCACCACCCGATAGTGCCCAATGATCCCGCCGTTATTGGCTGGATCAGAGATAATCGTCAGGATGTCGTCCGCGAGTACGCCATCCGTGGTGAAGTTGGCTCCGGCGTCTGTAAAAGTCGTCGTTCCCGCCGAATCCCCGGTCTGGTCCAGGGCATGTCGTACGGTCCCCAACCCACGCAAGGAGATGGTTTCAGCCACCGGATCAATGCAAACCTGGAATCTATCTAGCTGATCTGGATCTGTAATCTTGCTCATTGCGACCGTTCCTCAACCTGGGTAAAAGTAGCTGGTAAAGCCTCGCCCCGCTGGCCTGCTTTTTTCCGGTGGAAGCGAAGGCATTGCCCACACTGGATACAGTACGTAGCTGCCTCCAGACTGTCAACAAAAAAATCGTCTCCATTGACAATCTTTTTACTGCACCTTGAGTTAGCGCAATTAGTTGTCGCTTTTGTTGGCCCACCGGACCAAATATATTGCTCCAATGTGGCTTTATCAGGATGGATTGGCATAGTTCCTGTCTATACGCTGAAAGACTTTTTGCGACTTGCTGCTCGACGTGATCGTGTCCGTGAACTTGATCCACTCGTAGATTGTTTTCTGTATAATAACGTAGACGTCCACGTCACCTGTATAGCTATAACTATATATGAATGACGTGCCGCTTGACTCTACTCCATCCAGTTCAACGCTGTCTGAGACCCGGAAAATCCTGACTTCACTTCCAGAGATCAAGTTGGTCAACGTATAGGTGCGGGTAGAGTTTACTGTGGTGACCGCATCGTCCACTTCTTCGAGCACGGTAGGTACACCGCCCGCAGCATCCACATTTACTGTTGTAGCGCCACTTGAGTCATCCCGTAGCTCCACCAAGTTACCGGAGAACGTATTCGTGTTGTATGTATACGTCCCAGTGGCAAGCAGTCCTGTCGCTCGTGCGTTATTGATGAAATTATTGTAGCCCGCATCGTCGGTCGCAGATGTCAGGACCAGAGCGCCTAGCGAATCCGTGATTGGCCCGCAACCGAACCTCGATAGCCTTGGGGCATCCCCCGTTTGCGCCGTCTTCGCGTCGCCACGTACGCCTACTCTCGTGTTGGCCTGGTACGTCGCGCTTGTGACGGTCACTTTTTGTCCGTTTACAAAGCCCTCAATTAGCGTCCCTCGCCCAATCAACTGGATCAAGTAGTCTGTATCTTCTGCGAATGTGTAGGCATCCGGTCCATCTACGGTGGCATCCGTCCCGTTATCGCATCGCACTAGAGTTATAGTTTGAGCCACTAGATCGCATTTAAGGTAGTAGTAATCCTCGTTATTGCCAGATCCATTCGACATGCGGATGCAGACACCGAGCGACCCCTGTGCGGATCCAGCACTGGGCCAGTTGATCTTCGCCTCCGCATAGTGATCTCCGCTGTTGTTTGTCTCGTGTGGCTCCGCTAGTATACGCTCGTCGTTGTTCCCCGTTTCATTAGCCAGCCCCGTTGTGTCTGTTACTGTCAGGATTGTTGCCGTCAAGGACTTGATGACCTTCGTAGCATTGTTTCCGCCGGTCAATCCACTAGAGGTTACCGTCTGGCCGATGTAGAAGCCATCTGTTAGATAGCTTCCTGTCGTACGTGTGAATGTCCCCGCCGCAGCTACTACGTTGATGGTTAGAGCGGCTGCTCCCGTATCTGGCGAATTCAGTTGGGCAACCTGACGAGCGTCCGCCCCGCCTGGGTTGATCAGCTCTACGTATTCTGCGCCTACAGGTACGCTCCATGCCGCTCCGTTTAGCCTACTAATCCAATCATGCGACGGATCCGCTGTCGATAGCTGCTGTATTGCTGTTCCGTCGTTCTTGAAGTCCTCCGTGGCTCGATATGCCCCACCGAGGTTGTCGATGAAGTTGCACCCACGTATCTCCACGGGACCGGCAGCGACGGAACCACACTTGACAACTGTATTCCCGATGAATTCGTCTGTGGCGGCGTTAGCACTCAGGTCGATACCTCCACGTATGTCTCGGAAAGTTGACCCATATACAAGTACATTTTCTACAGCCCCATCGTCAAGGTCAAATGCCGCCTTTACGCGCGAGCCAAGAAACGACGGACCAGAACGGCCGGATGCCGTGTCCCCTGAGCCCACTTTCACTCCTAGCGTTACGTTCGTGTTCCCCGTGCCGTTGCCTCGGACGTCAAGCCCAAAATACGGCAGTCCTGTAGACGGATTCAGGTTTCTAACTGCTGGTCGTTCCCGTGTTCCATCGTAGTACGTTGGATGCTCCCACAAAACTATTTCCTCTTGAGACGTAAAGGTCGTTGCGGCCGTAGCTACTCCGTCCCCGACTACAATCTTCCCCTTGGCAAGAAAGACCCCTGCCTTCTCTGTCAAGAGGCCCCACTTATTGTACGCCGTAAAGTCGGCGTCAGCCATCCACTTGATCCCACGACCTGCGTCTGGAGTCCCGCTACAAAGTATTTCCCCCAGCCCGTATCGAACCGAGTCGATACCAAACGTCTGCCCCTTCGCCGTTCCCGTATTCGTCAGGACGACTCCCCCGAACCATCGCGCGGCCGTCAGATCGCAACCGCCACCGAAAGTCGTGCTCGGCGGCAACGTTGGATCTATTACGTAACAGACCCAGCCATCTGCCGCAGCTATAACGTCCCCTCCTGAGACGTAGAACGCGCTTAGGACGCCCCCAGACCACGCATTCGCCGTAATGGCGGGGGCAGAGGCACCAGATCCTACGACTATTTGCAGCCCGCCAAGCGCCCGCGTCTCCATGATGGATTGCGTGGTGAATCGCATCCATATGTAGATGAGCTTCCCGTAGGCGGCCCCGCCCTGTCCAAAATTCAGGGTATTGCCCGCGCCTATATCGAAAGCCATTCCTTTCAGCACGCTCGCTAGGTTGGTTCCACGCGAGATGCACTGCGTTCCCTGAACGAAGAAGTCCGCCTCGACAACCATCGCCCCGTTGGGGTTACCGGATGCCGTCCCGATCTGCGTCCAGCCCGTTACGGTCTCCGCGTTTGCAATCGTTATCAGATCCGTTGTAACGACAAAATTCGCTTTGATCTCTAGGGCAATGCCAGCATTGACTGAGGAAGTTGCCCACGAAGCCGACGCCCCGAGTTCCTGATCCGTTTCTAGTTTTTGTGTCTCGAATCCGGTAGCCGGTGTGGCAAAGTTTGCGTCATGAACCTCTGTCCACGCGAGCGACGTCCCCGCTACAAGGGCTCGGGGCGTCGTAACCTCATTCGCAAGGTGGATGAATCCCGACATGAATCTATTCAGTCCACCCGAAATAGCCGCTATAGTAATTGATAACGATGTAGCTGCCGCTACGGCGTTCTTTGGCGCCTGGACTATGGCGGCATTCGGTGTGCCCGTCATGTCCGCGCCTGAAACTTCGACTATGCTCATCATCTGGCCTACCTGACCAGCCGCATACGTCGTTTTCATCACCCCAGCGACAGGACTTGCTCCAGAGAAAGCCGTGTAGACCATGATTCGCATGGTCGGTGTAGCACCGATGTCATTCTGGAACGCTTTCTGCGTCCAAGTCACACCGTTACCTGTCACTCCTTCTCCAGCGACAGAGGCACCAGATGCCGTCCCGGCTCCGGTGCCAGTCGTGATCGCCATTACCGATCCATCGGCAATCGTGCTTCCATAGTTTATGTACCATGTTCTAGTCGTGTTGTTGAAGTCTAGCAGGTTTCCGGTGTTCCCACCATCGTCCGTAACCATCTTTCCAATATCGGCGGCTACACAGTTTGTATAGCCTACCGAAGACAATGTTAGGATCTGGATGGTATTCGGATCTGCTAAAGCAGACGCTTTTACTGTTCCAATGTATGCTATAAGTAAACGATTTGCTGTTGGCGTGTAGGATGCCGACGAGTACAACGACAGGTCGGAGATGTCGCTCAGGCTCTGAAGTGCGGTAATTGCGATTGCCATGTTACACTAAAGATCCGTCCGTAGCCACATTTGCCCAGTTGCAGGACTGCCAGGATCGTCCGTCCGGTTCTCTAGCACGAACGACACCGCTTGTTGTCCTTCCGCCACGAGCCGTACCCAAACGGCGGTAGGCGCTGGAGCCGTACAGGAATAGCTCACACCGTCCGAGTCTATCGCCTCTTCCCCGACCGCTCCGATGCCTGCGGGCGGAGTCCCCGCCACGTCGAAGACGTATGGCCCACCGCTTTGTCGAGACCAACCCACGAATCACCTATAGCGGCTATTGCCCAGAGCCGTCAAGCATTTTTCCACTTGTCCAAATTAGCATCCATCTCCGCCACCAGCGTTTCGTCACCCTTGGCCCTTCGAAGCCTGAAGACGACAATCGCCTTCCGCTCTTCGGCGTCAAGGCCCTCCAGCGGATCGGGCGGGGGTGGCGCGGGCGGCGCCTGACATTCGGCTACGCAGACCCGCACGACGAAGGGCAGTAACGAAGTCACCTCGGCGGGAATGTTGCCCCCGCGCACCTTCCACGGAGGACAACTCGTCGCTCCACCTGGGTTGGACAAATCAACCGCTTCCGGCAGCACCTCTAGTGCCGCCAAGAGGCCAATAAGCTCGTTGCCGATGGCCGGTCTCGGTTCAGTCAACACGTTGCCGTCTGCGTCGATTGCCCCGGCTCCCAATGGCTCGCCTGCCGCCGCGAGCCGAAACACGAAATCCGCCGTAAGTCTTGCTCGAACTGGATGCTTCACGTTATCACCTTTGCGACGCAACCCATACTTTGTCTACGTCTAGTGACTTTGCTGCCGCTCCAGTCGCTTCAACGTAAATCATAGGTTGTAAATTCAATGCCGTTGGCACGTTGGCAGTTATGTTGCCGCCTCTTTGCACTTCATTGATAAAGCAGTTAACTCGTCCAGCCGTTGACGAATACATAACCTCAACATAGTACCACGTCGTAGCAGCGACCGCAATGGTCGTGTTTGTGCGGGTCGTCCCTGCCCCGTTGCGTGTAACAACTTGAAAGTTGGCTGATACGCCAGGGTCTAACTCTATCGCAATCTGTTGCCCGACTCCGGTATGTGGGTTTAACGTGTAATCGTTGATAAGTCCAATGGCAATTCTGACAGCAGCAATGCTAGGCAGATACACACGAGCCTTCAAGATCGGAATTTTTGCATCCGATGTGGGACGTATATTATTGAAGTCAATCTGAATATTGTCGCCAGCGTTTGCGCCCGTGGTGAAGCGACGCACTCCACCCACTCCACCATCAAGTGCAGAAGCCGCACCGGCGCCCACAAGAGCCCTCTCTGTCCAACCAGCATCAAGCGTCCCACCCTGAAAATCAGAGTAGAAGTACCATCCCTCCGAGTCGTAACCGCCCTGAGAGTGAATCCGAAACGGCCGGACGAGTGTCGAGTTGATCGCCATGCCGCGCACGAGCGACGACCGTGGTTCGTTGTCGATTGCCGACGTAGCGAGTCTAATCTGTTCAGCCGTTTGTGCAGACGTGACCCCGGCACGAACGAGGACCGGGTTGAATGCGCTCGTGCTCCAGAGCCGCACGTCGTTCCCGAAGAAACCCCCGTATGGCAGCATTCGCGCCCGGACTGAACCATCAGGGAGGAAGTCGATGGATCCCTGGGCAACGTCTGGATCGCTCGATGGCGCCACCGTGTAGTAGTGCGCTTCCGCCCCTTGAAAGTTAACCCATGATGGCTGCGGATGGTTCCAGATCGAAATCGTCGGAGAACTGTATTTGTATAACTGAAGATGCTCCGTGCCGCCATGATCGAAAAAACGATTGATCATGGCGTAATAGCTGATGTTCGCGCCCGCAATCGGAGTGGGATGCGCCGTGGCCCGTAGTGTCAGTGTGTCATTATTTTCGGTTCCACCACTACCGTCTTGCCCACCTGGAACGCCTGGCAGAATGAACGCATTTTGCTTTAGATGTGCAAATGACATTTATGCTGTCAATTCCGTAACTTGCATCCCACCGTTAGCCGCAGACCAGATCCCGTCAATCCGGCCCGTGTATAGATCGTCGGCATAGAAATCTTGTGGATTCATGCGAACAGTGAAATCAATTGATGTAGCCGTAATGCCAAACTTCACATAACATATTTTTGTTGAGTCGTTATGCAAACGAACGCCAAGCCGATTTGCGTTGGACGCAAGTAGCGTGACATTAACCGCAGAGCTTGCAACGCGAGCGACGGACGAAGTGGCTGCGCGTTGCTCTTTGGCTAACCACGCCGACGCACCGCCAGTTCCCTGGTCTATCGACCCACCAACCTGAACTGCACCCGATGGAGCTACCTTGACGTCAACGAACGCCCCACCACCTGCCGTCGTGACTCCCGTGATTACGCCCTTCGTCAGCAGCGCATCGCCAGACGGAGATATGGCCGTTGCAACGGGAACCGTCGATGGCTGGATCGCCGCAGGGCGCTCGATGGTCTGGAGTCGGAACGTGGTCTGCACCACAGCGCCATTGACGTAGCGAACTCGAAAGTATCGCGCCTGCGGACCCGTGTTGACCGTAACATTCGCACCTGCGGCAACAACGTAGACGACGGGGGCCTCAAATGTCACATTGTCGGTGGAAAACTCTAAATTTAGCGTTCCAGCAACATTGGCAAACGCAGTTACCGAAATTGCCGAATAAGCCGATACGTCAAATCCGATGCCGGTGAAGACCCCGGCGATTCCGAGGGTCGTCGTACTACTGTTGCCAGCGTCGATGTTCGGATTCTGGAGTGGCGTAAGACTTCCGACGATCCCGCCCTCCCAACAACTTGTCTTGAGCACGAGGTCCGTGGCATCTGACACGGTCTTCGTGACCTCGACGGCAACAGGCAGGTCCGGCGTGTCCACGCTGGGGATCGCGGCGACGTTTGGCTGCCGAATCATGTGGAACGTGACCCATTCGCCGTCAGGGGACATGATCTCGAACCTGATAGGTGCAGCGCCAAGCCACGCGAAGCGAATCCGGTACAGGTTCTCCTTTGTGAGATCGACGGCTTCGGGTACTCCACCGCGCGTGAACTTGCTGCCTGCCGCTCCCGTGAGCAGGTCTCCGTTCCACGACGCTCTCGCCGTGAACGTGTCTACAGCCGTTTTGCGTACGGCAACGCCGAACCCGGTCCCGTTGTAGCCAATATAGAAGCCATTATTGGCGTCATAAAGCCCGATTCGCTGCGTACTCGCCGCGTCGGTCGGCGTAGTGAAGATCGCGGTAATCAGCGCGTAGATTTCGCGGCCAGAGGCGTACCGAACGGTCCCGATAGTTCGGCCGGTCGCGCTCGCCGTCGCCGCTACCCCGGTGGCAAACGTCGCAAGCCCACTCCCCTGCGTAACCGAGCCGCCCCCAGCCGTCGTTGTCGAGACGTTGTTGTTCGCGACAACTTGCGTGAAGTTCGCGCTGACCTGTGTATGTCGCCCCTCGACGACTCCCGATCCAAGCGTGGCGCGGTCGGCGCCGAGAAAACCGTCGGCGTCCGACGGGAGCACGACAGCCAGCGAAGTTGCCTTCGTCCCCTGCCCGAGTGCTGCCGGTAGTCCCGCTCCAAGAAGTGCCTGGGTGGCCACCGCTGTAGCCTCGGACGCCCGAGTTGACAGCGCCACGTCTAGTTGGGCCAGGATCGAAGCCACCGTCGCTTCGGAGGCCCGCGTAGCTAGCGTCGCCTCGGATGCCCGAGTTGACAGCGCCACGTTGAGCCGAGCAAGCACGGCCGCGTCCGTCACCGGCCACGCGAGCGCCCCGCCAGCATTCGGTAGCCCCTGATCGACGGCCCCGGCAACAACGACAGCCCCAGTAACATGGATCGTGCCATCAGCTTCGGACCGGAGCGGCTGGACTCTACCATCCGCTTTTTGGCCGCCAACAGGGATCGCGCTCATGTGCCCAACCTACGCCGTCGCAAGCAATTACGCAAGCGGCTTGCGCCGCAAAATAGCGGCGCCGGGCCTGGAGGTGCCCGGACGCCGCGCTGGGAAGTCCACTGCGAAAGTGATTTCAGGCTACAGGTAGCCCAAAAATCTGTCAAGTCTTTTCAGCGACGCTTTGCTCTATATCTCGCAATTAGTTGTTGTCGCCAGCGATAGGCATCTAACGCCGCCTCAATCAAGTCCTCGTCGGAAACGCTTCTGGCCACTTCATAATTCACGTCGCTTAAAATATGGCGCAGAAGCCCTAGCAAAGTGACACCACCTCGATCCGGGAATCCAGCCAAGTATTCGGCATACGCAGACGCGAAAGCGACATCAAGCCATACAGTGCCGTGCGGATCGTCGGCCTCGCGCTCTTCAACGTCGGCTAAGGTCTCCTCAGGACGGTCCCAAATCGTCTCCGCCTTGGCGTCCAGCCGTTCCGCCTCTTCAACGTCTCCGCGCTCGTAAGCTAGTATTGCTAGCCGATCCGCGTCTCCTCCGTCTTGTTCAAGTCGATCTATCAAGTCGGCTACACGACTGCCGATGGCTTCTCGAAATATCGGATTGATCCAGGCAAGACCGCGTCTCACGCGACACCGCCACCATACAATTTCACAAGCGCATCGTTCCCGTCCCAACGATTGCTATTCACTTGTGCGTGAGCAATTACGCCATTATAGCTATTTGGATCTATGTTTAGCGTTTCTTGCACTTTTGCATACGCAGGTGAGCCATTAGCCCGTCGAGGAATAACGTCGGAAATGGAGTATGCTTGCTCCAATGCCGTCAGGAGGCCGCGAAGGGCCTTTGCTTGCAGTCCGGTCAGATCCCAGTACGTGCCCTTTGGCGCCCAATCCGCCGCCCGTAGAACCCGCCCCTGCCCGTCCAGCTTCGGGTCTAGCGGATTCACAATATCAATCCCGATGCTAGTTGCGTTCCACTCGCTTGCGTGAATGGCTTTGTCGGCTGGATCGAGGGTCTGATAGACCGTCCCGTCGGCTTCTACCAAGAAATGCGTAGAAAATCCCTTCTTCGCAAGGGTGCCATATGCACCCGAAGCCGTATACCCAACCGTATCATGCAGTACGATATTCCTTGGTGGCAAAGAGCGTTTGCCATACTTGCCAGCATTGTAGAAACTTGGCAAGCCATTAGCATAATGAGCTACAGATAGACCGGGAGCGACTTTTCGTTGACCGTTGAGAATTAGCTCGCTTACGCGCGGAATAGTCAGAAAAATACTTTTGGAAACTGTTGACTTTGCGGCGTTGACGATTTTGTCAATCGGGCTCTCGGCGGCTAAAGAGCCCCGCCAAGGCCGCCTAGAGTGGCAAGGCCGATGCCGAGGCGCGCTAGCTTGGAGGGGGGCATTTACTTGCGAATCACTCTTGCGATTACGGCGTGGAACCCCCATCGAGTTGCTATAGCCATACCGTCAGTGCTCTCGCAGGCTTGTTTTTTTAGATTGGCGAAGCGTTTAGCCCCTGCTGTGGCTCTTGCAATCTTTGCTGTTGTTTTTTCGGGCGCACCATGACCTTCACCGCGCCAAGTGCTGTAAGTAAGTCTACAACTTTTCTTCGCCATGGAATTCTCTCCTCTGTTACGAACTAGTTTGCCCGAGCCTCATACGCAACACAAGCAAGTCGTGTCCACTGTAGCCGATGCGCAGGTTGACGACCGCGCTCTGGCATGTTAGGGTCCCAAGCATGTCTTTGATGCGGGTAACTAGAGAAGACCTGCCGTGGTGGAACTCCATCGACGTCGGCGACAACGTGGAGTTGCGACCGCCGTGTAGCTACGACTACGGTCCGCCATGCCCGCCGGGCACGCCGCCGGATGTGGCGATCAAAAGCCATCGTCCGCCAACGCGGATCGAGAAGCCAGCCGTATGGGCTAGGCTGGTGGGCTTCATCTCGATTCCAGCGCGCGGCACTGGAGATCAGCGGCACTCACCCTACCGAGTTTTCGTATTCTTCTGCCCAGCCGCAGGTCGCCCTCTACACGAATTCGCCGGAACGTCCATCCCGTCGGCGAAAGAATTAAATCTGACAGCAGACGATCCAGTTTTGCTGCTTGACGCAACTCAATGGGAAATTGTTGGTGTTAACCCCAAAGATGCTGATAGATTCATCGCTAATTGCAAAAAATATCCCGGTACTGAAATGCTAATTGGACTGTAGACGAAATTCACACCACCGCGACAATACATAGCGAGGCAGCCATGACTCAGAAAACATTTTGGGACAGTTACGAAGAAGAGTTTTATACGCCCTACGCGGTAGAGTCGTACCAGGGACCATGCGCGTCACCATGGAAGGATCTCATGGGAACCATCTATCAGAGACCAATAGAACACCCCGACACCATCAAGGCGGCCGAGCGGCTCATGGCATGTCTAGGTCTTCAGATAAAGGCTAAAGTGCCGGGTGTTAAGGTAGAGGACATGGACTATCAGTTGGGCTACGTACCAGTTCTTTCGTCCATTGGAATTGTCAAACCAAGGAAACGAGGGATATTTGTCGTAAGGGTTCTCTGGACGGAAGACAGCACCGTTGATTTCCATTGGGGGACGGAAGAAGATTGGGCCTACATGTCCTATGACGATAGAAAGGCAGAAGCAGGTGAGGTGGGTCCGCCATTCGACCTAATCGTGAGGGCCGCCAAAAAGTTTGCTGGTGAACCATGAGCGTAATCGTTGCTCCAAACAACACGAAAGAAACAAACATGAGCACACCCAAAAATATTCTAAGCCACTACGAGGAAGGGGACAACACGGACTACGAAGAAGAGTACAACACGCACTACACGGTAAACTCCTATCGTGGACCGTGCGCGTCAACATGGAAGGCCCTCGTCAAAGCCATCCAGCAACATTATGCGGAGCACCCAAAGGCCCTCAAAGCAGCCGAGAAGTTCATGGACTGCCTTGGGCAGCACATTCAGGCTAAAATGCCGCCAGAGGTCGCCGTGATTGGGCTCGGATACGATCCAGATGGATCCATTCTTGCGAGCGTTGGCGTTGAGAAGCCTCCAGGATTTGACGACGACAGGATGGTGGTCCGCTTGCTCTGGGGGGAAGGCGGCATCCTCGGCTTCCATTGGGGTCCAGAATTCGAGAACTGGGACACCATGTCCTACGACGAAAGAAGTGGCGACGCTGGCGTAATGGACATTCCAATAGACCACATCGTGCAAGACGTGAAAAAATGGGTTTCTGGCAAGTGACACCACCCCCCAGCTAGGAAAACCCGCAAATGCTAATATCAAAACGTCCAGCATAAAAGGACAATTACGTGAGCGTAATCGTTGCTCTTAGCGGCGGTAAAGCATCTGCATGGTGCGCTGACTGGGCACTACGAAATTACCCTAAAGAAAACGTAATTCTCTACTTCAACGATACAAAGTGGGAGCATCCCGATTTACACCGTTTCCTCGAAGACCTGGCAAAGCACTTCGACCACCCAATTACTATCGACAGCGACGGCCGAAGCCCAGAGTCGCTATTCTATGACGAGAGCGCATTAGCAAACAATCGTATGCCTTTCTGCTCTCGCATTCTAAAGGCCAAACGACTTCAAAAATTTTACAAAGACGGAGACACCCTGGTCTTTGGTATCGGAGCGGACGAACCACATCGGGCAATTAGACTTGCTACTGTCTACCAAGAAGTTGCAGAAAGAACTGGTAAGCAACTCAAACTCCGATTCCCATTGATCTCTGAAAATGTAACAAAAGAGAAAATCAATGCGTTCTTGAGAGATGCCGGAATCGAAGAGCCGTTGCTGTACCGGCTAGGATTTCTTCACAATAATTGCTCCGGTGGCTGCGTGCGTGCGGGGAAAAAACACTGGAAACTACTCTACGAAAAACTGCCAGAAGTCTACGCAGAGCGAGAGCGTGTCGAGGAAGAAGTAAGAGATCATCTTCAAAAAGATGTCTCATTCTTCAAAGATGAAACCTTGAGGGAATTTAGAGGCAGAGTCGAGCGAGGAGAACTGTCGGCGCACTACGACACCGAAGACGACAAAGAAACCGAGTGTATCGGCGTCTGCTCTACAATAGCGTAATCGCTTACTCCACCGGCACGTTCCGTCCAGTAGGCCCTGCCAACTTCGGCACCCTAACGTCAAGCACGCCATTGCTGAGCTTAGCAGTTAGATTGCCCATGTCCATGTCTTTCTGGATGGCAAACAAATGCTGGAAAGTGCCGTATTCGCAATTACGTACTTTCTTCACAGCTAGTATCTTGGGCTCCTTGCGTAAAGCTGTAATGATCACTCCTTCTTCGTCGATAGTAACTCTGATGTCTTCTTTTTCCACGCCAGGAAGGTCAATCCGCCATACGTAATTCTCGTCATTTGCCCGAAAATCCATTGGCGGGGTAAGCACTGGCTCCTTGCTGGCGGGGCTACCGCCATCGCCGGTGGGGTCCGCGTCGTCACGCTCCATCCCCGGACAATAACTGCTATTTTCGTACATTCTAGCAACGGCTTGGGCAAGTAACTTTAGTGCTTCGTATGAGATCATAATTTCTCCAGGTTGGTGGGTTGTTCGGGGAGAATATAGGCACAAATGGGCTTACTTGACAAGGGGCGCCCTATAGCTCTCCACGTAAATATTCTTTGAGCCGCCAGGTCCGCCCATAAAGGCCGATCTGGTCTTCTACGAGCAGCTTAGCGTCTAAGCCGCCTTCCGCACTGCGAATTTCCAAGATCAAGGCTTGAGTTTGCATGAAGTGTATCCTGGACGATAGTCGGAACAATGTCAAGAGCGATTCCGCTTCCAGTCCACAATTCCAAGCACTCGAAGAGCTATGAACACAAACTTCATGACGTTGAAACCATAATCACATGCTAACACAAGATTGTTGCGATTGCAAGTGCCGAATCCTAATGCCGATTTTTCTTGACACGATTTGTGTATGCTGGCATGCTTGTGGATGAGCCCTTTTTCGGAGGAGATGTCGATGCTAACCCAAAGCCAATACGAAATGCGTGAACGCCAGGAAGCCTACAGGAGAGAACAGGAAATCAACGGTGAATCCCTCGCCGACCGCAAAGAAGCACAAGCAGATTGGCTGAACGCGATGCGGGAGACGCCGGAGCTGGTCGCCACGAGGCTCGAATGGCTACTTGACGGCAGCTATGGGCGCGGCGAGATGATGCAGGCGCGCGACATCGTGATGAGCCCGCGCATGAACCGAGTTGCCGCGTTGTCGCAAAGAATCGCGCTTTGGGAGTGGCTAACGCCCAGTTCGATGGCGGCCGCTGCGTGGGAAAAGCTGACACCCGCAGAGCAAAAGACGCTTGCGGCGAAGATCGAGCGCGTCATCAAGAGCTACGAAAAAGCAATCAAGGAAAACGAGTAAGAGGGCGGCAGTGATGATCGCATGATCGTTTCTGACCGTTTCGAGCAACGGAGTAGCCCTACTTCGCAATCCCTAGTTCTCGAAGAGCAGAATACACAGTCTTCATCTGATCTCGTGAAAAGTGTTGTGCCAGCACCCGCATAACTTGCCTTTTAGTGTCTGGCATAAATGCAATGCCAATCCGCTGATAGTGCTCTAGTACCTGAGCCCTGAACTTGGCGCGATCAACAACGTGGACAACAACTTTCTCAATACGTGTCCACGAAGTTTTCACCTGATGCTCAGTGAATTCTTCTCGCAAGAGTTTCGCCACATACTCTACTGCTAGATCGCCTTCACAGGACTCTAAAGCGTTCCAGGCCGTAGCTGCGATCACTTCTTCGGGCAACGTGTCGGATGCCCAGTGGATCGTCTCGACGGAATCCGGTTTCATCTTGTATTGCAGTAGTTCGCCTGCGTCAGTGAAGACGTAGAACACGCAGCCCTCGGTTCCTCGAATCGTCCCGTCGTCGGCTTTCGCGTTCTTGGCCTCCGCTTCTTCGCGTAGAGTCTCGTAGAGTTTTACGAGGTCGTCTTTGGAGTTTGCCGTCGCCTCCTGGACGTGGTTCAACGGATGCCACGAAAACTGCCCTGGTAGACAAACAGTAGCATCGGACTGCTTCACGGCAAACAAGAACTTTGCCTCAAGAGCTACATCGTACAGAATCAAATGTGGATTACGATAACCGTATAACTCATACGAAAACGTGTATTCGCCGGAGAACACTTCTCTCGGGGCTCTAACTTCTGGATGTGCCGCAAGAATCTCATCCCACAGAGCCTTGAAATCGCCAAATTTTGAGGCTTTCAACACTGGCGTTAAGCGTGTTTTGAACGTCACGTAACGATTGCCGCTTGCGTCTGTATACGAATAGCAAAGTATGTTAGTCCCGTCGAGCTTTTCGTAAACGACGACAGATCGAAATTTTGGCCACTTGTACTTCCGGCCGTCGATGAACTTATCAAACGGATAATGCAACTTTGGAGTGCAATAGATCGCTTGTGGTGTCGTTTCTTGACCATTAACGCGCCAAATCAGTAATGCGCCGTAACGGCGATCTGATTGTGTGCAGATGAATCCGTCAAGCGCATTGTTATTGTTAAACGGATCAATGGTAGAAAATTCTTCAAGGACGGTTTCGGCAACACTCAGGAAAGTAGCTGCGTCTGAACGGTTCATGTTGGCACCCGTCGATCCTCCGCAATACGTTCAAGCCAGCCTTTCACGTCTCGCCAGTCATAGAAATATCTAACTTGTGGCAACCAGCAAAAAATATTTTCACGACTCCCGACAATCACAACCGGAATGCCCCGGCCAAGAGCAATTCCCATCTCCACATGGCGGCCTCCACGGTTAGGCGCGGATCTTGGCGGTTCCGTAAACGCAATCAGCATGTCACAATCAAAAACTTCATCGAAGTCGTCAAGCGCAAATTTCTCACGCAGCCGAGCTGCTTTATCACCTGAAGAATCGTCTTCGACAAGCGATTCGCCCTCGTTGCCCAACGGCGCGCCAGTGTCACTTACTTGATGCTGCCCATCAAGCCATGTCGCCTGTACGACGTGCCCCATTGCGCGTAACTCATCGCGATATTTACACAATTCAAGTCGTCGCGAGTATCGTGCTGCCAAGTAGAGTTGCATTGCGGTCAGCCTTTCCTACAATAATCCAACTGCTTGTGCAGCAGCCTCAGCGACGACCAAATTGCCTCTGTCGTTGAGGTGCTGTACTTCGCTCACATCGCTAATTTCGGCTTTCGAGAACCACAGATGTTCACCATCTACATCGACGAGGATTGCGCCACGTTTCTCCTGGACGCAATGAGCATTTTCAACTTCGTATAGTGCTGTGTTAAACATAATTAGTCCTTTCTGGAGAACACATCAACGGGAATTTTGGCTTCCCTGGCCCGTTGCACCATGTTACCCGTTCCTTTACTGTTCGTGATGTCCTCGTGGAACGCTAACACTAAGTCTGGCTTGCCTTCGTCTAGCATTTGCTGATTCCGAATCATACCAGCAGCTTTGCCGAATTTTTCCCAGTTGGCAGGAAATGCCCTCACAATAAATCCGAGTTCGTTAGCTACTTTGCCAGCAATGCGATCCGCGCCTCTCGCTGCGCCATGAATTACGGTTGTCGTTTTAGGGGAGAAGCGTGTTAGTGCTTGCCGGATCATCGCTTCGTTGGTCCACTCGCGGGAACCGCAAACTAAGATTTTCATAACTTGGTGGCCTCACAACTCTCGGCGGTCATGACTTTGATACCTCATCTAAAACGTCAAGCAACCGACTCCAATCTCTAGGCGCACTTTTACGAGTCCAGTGATACCTGTTTTGCTCCGCCGACACGACAAGATTTACAGCCTCAACAAGTTCTTTGAGCGTTTCTTCGGCATGGATCAAGCCTGATTCAGTTGCCATGCAGGACATGCACGACTCAAGATGGTGATCGCGGGCATGTGTTCTTGCTTCGTTGAGTTGCTGAACAAGCCAGCCTACGCAAAAAGCGCAGACGTAGTCGTCGCCATCCCGGCTGCGAGTATATCCGGTTCCACCGCACGGCTCGCATTTTGGATTTGCATGATTACTCATTTTGGTTTTCCGTCAATCAGGCATTTCAGTCTTTCGTTTTCTATTGCTAATCGCCGACAACGTTCAAGTCGTTCAGGCAATGCGGCAAGAATCTCTGCCGACAGCGGATTGCTGCCTAGCACCGCCGCTAGCGCGCAGTCCGGGGCGCACGGTTTTTCGGCGGGCGAGCCGCATTCGCGGCAGATTACCACGCCATCTATCACAAGCTCATATCGAGTGTCCCATTCGCGCAATAACGCCAAGGCGGCAGTGAGTTTGTTGCGTACTTCATCGAGATTCGCTTTAAACGTCTTCACTTGAAATCGCAAATCACGCAACTCAATTTCGTAAATCGGCGCACAGTATCGACCTTCACCAATGCTTTCGTGACATATGTCGTCTACACAACATGCCTCCTGGTCTGGATAGAGCTGACATTGCCCACAACAGCATGATCTTGTTTCACGCATGTTATTTTGCCTTTTCGTCGATGGCTGTGCGCATCTCTCGAACCCACCACTCCAGTTGGCCCATAACGCTAGGGGTAGCACTCACAAAGTCGCCATGGAACGGCACATGCTGGCCGTTGGGATGTGGTTCACGGTGGTAGGCCGCCGCTCGCTCTACCGCTGAAAAAAAGCCCTGCAACACCACTTCTACCCTGCCTATCCGGTTGACGCCCAAAGGCGACTTTGCCGCACCGACACTGATGTTTACATCATTAGACTGGTTTAGACAAGGCAATTACAATCGCCCCCGCCCGGCTTTCCAAAGAATCTCCTCTACCAACTCGCCAAACTCATCCTCCGCATAGGAACCAAGGTGCTCTTTGATAACGGCCAGCGCCTTTTTTACGTCCACTACGCCAGAGGCGACAAGGAACTCTAGGTCGGCGTCGTCTCGTGCGCGCCCAGCAACCATTTTCATGGCGGCCAGATGTTCTGGCCGAGCAACGGGCACCGGCACTCCTCGCTGATGAATGGCTTGTGCGAGGGCCTCGTCGTATAGCTCGGCGTACTTATCGTCGCGGAGCACGATGTCCACGGGCACGCCGTTCGGGGCTTGCGTCTGCTCACCCCCGAAAGAAAGCGACGGACCGGGCGGGAGAGCATCCAATCTAACGTCGGAGGCAAAGTCTACGTCGCCCGTCAGTCGGGTTGAGCCATAGAGCTGAAGGGCAAAGCCCCCGATCAAAGCTACGCGAACCCGTTCATGTTTGGCAATCGCCGCGACTTGCTCTACGGCCTCTTCGAGAAGCTCTGGGGCTAGAAACTTATGCGCGCGTTCCGTCATGCGTTTTCCACCTCGCCCAAATGCTGCCACTCGCCGCTGTAAAGCTCTTCGTACGTCGGACCCGTCGTTCGGGCCGCAATCCCCAGCACGCTCTGGAAGGCGTTGAACGGCGTTCTAGTGTCCTGCATGATGGTGCCCGCCGTCAGGCGGGTATCCCGCTTGCAGTTGCGGCAGCGAAGGACTCCCGGCTTGTCGCGGAAGCGGTATGGCTCGCCGGTCCAACCGCAGAGTGGGCACACAAAGCCGTCGGGCCAGCGGACGTCTTCAAGGTAGTCGGCGCAGGCGATCTCGTCGGGGAAGAGCCGCTGAAAGTTGGGGAGGCTCGTCGGGAAGGTTAGGGTCGCCATGGTGGCCCTCCCGGCCATATCCACATCCCGAGCGTTACAAGAGCGTAAAGCGCGGTGAGGACTATAAGGCTAATGCCCACCCACTTAGCCGTCGTAGCAGTAGACTTTGCTGTCTTGGCAGCCTCCTCCGAAGCCTTGGCAGACTCCTCCGCGGCCTTGGCGTACTTTTCTACCCACAGCATAGCGAACTCCGCAAGGGCCATCCGAAAATGTGCATCGCCAAAGGTCGAGTGGATTGGGCCGTTAGCTGGATCTGAACCGAGTTGAGCGACGATCCGACCGAATCGCGCGCTCGCATGTGAAAGTCGGTCGTGTGCATCAGCGAGGTCCGTTGGGGCCTGGTGCGGGCAATATGGACAAAAGCCTTGTCCGTCGTGGAACGAGTGCGTGGTGCAGGTAGGCATATGCCAAGACTAGCGCGCGCCGCCTCGTGGGTCAACGATAGACGCACGCCGCCACTCGACGTTGCCGCACACCCGCTCGGCCGGAGGTTTTCGGTTTGTTCATCCGGTCGATTTTCACGTAAAGTCATAGTTTATCCTTTCGCTGCGGTCATTTGCGCCTTTGGGCGTCAACCGGATAGGCAGGCATTAATGGATCCAGAGTCCGTCGTCCTGCCATTTAGACGATCTCGGAAACGAATAACAGCTATTTGTTGGACTCACTCTGCGACGCCTTCTTTCCAGCAGCCCTCTTCCGCTTCGCCTTCAAGTTCTTGGCTTCGCGTTTGTCGTTCTCAATTTTACCAAGCAATTCAAGATATTCTTCATCCGCCTTCAGGCAATCGTCGCAGGGGTCTTCAGAAAACCTCATCCACTCCAGACATTTATTTCTCATCTTGTCATAAATTACTCCCCTGCACTTCCCGTATCCAAGTCGCCTAATCAAATTCTCGACAGCTTCAACACGAAGCTGCAAATCGGCGAACTCGCTATAGGCGGCGCAACCGTTGCTCATCAACGCCCCCTCTTCTCCATGGCTCGAAACATTTGCTCCGTAATCATGTTTTGCTCTGCAAACGAGTCAATTTTCTTCTCACTCTTCACGCATTCAGGACAACGAGCGTCGAAATCGTGACAAGAGTAACATACGGGACGACGACATGTAGGGCAAATCTGAAACTCGATAAGCGTCATCCCACCACTATTCGTTGCCACAACAGCTTTGCAATTCACGCAATGATACGCTAGGCACTTCTGGCATACGCCGTTAGGATGCAGGGGTCCGGCTCCGCAAGAACCGCAGGCGGACCCAGCGGGCGTCGTTACAACTTGAGGCGCCGTAACTTGGCCGCATCGCAGGCACTTGCCGTCTGCAAGTGCGTCGCGCTGGCCGCACAAATGGCAAGTGGAGAATTGCGTCTTGCAGTTATAGCACAAGCTATTCAATACCGAATACTGCGCTCTGCAACGCAAGCAATGCTTCGGCATGACTCCTGGCGTACGAAGTTGCATCTACGCCATCCCGTGTTCTGGCGAAACGTCGCTAGTAAGACTCTCCAGGCTAACTTCTCGAAAGTTCGACTTGCGAACGCCCACACTCTCATATACTTCATGGCCTTTGTAGACATGTTCGACTTCGGCAAGACGACTTGCGTCGTTGCGACGAACGTCAGAAGGTGCATAGGTCTTGTCGTTAGTGCTACCATTGCCCTTGGCGATTTCGCCGCATTGCATGCACACAATAATCCACTCAATTGCTCCATCCATAACTCTAATTAGCTTGGACATTAGGCCGCTCCTTGTTCTCTACTGAAGACTATATCTTGTTCTGGCTGTTCGTCAATGCCCAAATCTTCGTGCATCTCAAACGCGTAAACCTCAAGTGCATGCAAAAAAGCAACGTAAAAAGTTCCATGAACCTCAGTAGATTCATTTTCGAGCAAGCCGAAAAAGGCATTTTCTAAAGTATCTATACCGAGAGCGATCTCCTCGGTTAAGCCGTCTATGTTTGTCGTATCGACGTCAGCTCCTTCAGGCGCAGCGTCAATCACTTGACATTCAGTACCCGCCTTCCGCACCAATTGCCTAAAAGCCTCTACGGCTGTTGGCGACAAGACCCTATTTCTATGCTGCTTATGTTTCTTTGCCATTGGCGTCCTCCATGAACACTCTGCCGGTTCCTTCGCAAGCAGGACATGGCTGCCCTTCCTGGATCGCTTTCCTGACTACTCTGCGACAAGCCCCGACGGCTAACGCAAATTTTTTCGTCGTCGCCCCATCTTCGTCAAGCACTCCCTCAAGCCGCTGTTCTGCCTTATCTCGTGCGGCCATGATCGACGTGTGATCACGTTTCATCAACTTGCCAATCTTCACAAGGCTGAACTTAGCTTCTTCGCAAAGGGAGTATATAATAGCGTGACGAGCAAGGACTATTTCGCGATGCTTTCGACCCCGATGAATCGCATATGGGGTAACCCCAAAAATGGTTGCGGCTGCGTCAATGCAGCTATCACGTAATCGTGCGGCGTGAGTAAGATTAGGCGTCATCGGGTCTAAGCCTCTCTGGATCGGCAAACCCAACTACGGTCTCGTAAACGATATCATAACTCGCTG
>Ga0076062_111_pt1 | contig 40861 bp, 44 predicted proteins | sample RifGroB1_FD_68177 | JGI IMG/M metagenome (GOLD analysis project Ga0076062, IMG submission 68177) | Parcubacteria bacterium GW2011_GWB1_56_8
GGAATTCTGCTTCAGATTTTCCTCACCGGAAATGTTCGAAAACCCCATATTCTACCTCAAAAAAACACTATCGCTTGTACCAATTGACTAGGAATGCCCGTCAACGAGCTATTGACTACTACGCATCCATAAGGCATAAGTAATGCAGCGGATTTGTTGACTTCAAAAGCGAGGGGGTGGAACGTGCAATCAGACTGGATAAGCATGCTTGGCCTCTACGGAGACAGGACCTTTTTCGAGCTGATGCTTGTGGAGGGCTGTGATGCGGTCGCCTTTGGAAGCGGGCCGCGGGTCGGCATGGAGCGGGTGGCCCATATCGTCGCTTTTTACAGGAAAGAGAGGATCGTTGCCACGCTTGAGAAGAAGAAAGTCTGGCTGGATCATGGAGGATCTTGCCGGATCTGCAAACACATGCAGCACTGGTGGTTTGACTCGCGGGCCAAGCGCTACCTGTCGCGCTGGAGGGTGCAGCTTGGTGAGCCGCGGAGTCTGCGATCGATTCTCGATGGGTGGGACTTCCCGCCCGAGTCGGCAGCCTGAAATCTAAATCGGCCCCGGAGCAGAAGACGGCGTCTGCTCGGGGCCCCCACCTAAGTTCAGTACTCCTGTAGCGAATTTAGGCGGGTGGAAATTTCATATCGCTTGATTCTATGACGCGACGCGTCGGCAGCGGAGAGAGGGACGGCGTTTAGATAAAACGGCCCTGCGCCGAGAAATAGAGAGGATAGGCCATGCGATATTGCTCTTCGCATCTTAACTGCCTGGCGGTTTTGGTGCCGCATTGCGTTTCGATTTCCGGCAGAGCGCCATATATTTGCGCGCCGAGTTCTTCCAAGAAAAATCCTGGGACATCGCCCGTTCCACGAGCCGCATCCACTCGCGTTTGTTCCGGTAGCTTTCGTATGCGCGCACGACCGTTATAAGGAGCGCTTGCGGGTCGAACGGTTCGAAGACGAACCCCGTCCCCTTTCCGCCGTGCGGATCGAAATCTTCCACCGTATCTGCAAGGCCGCCGGTCTTCCGGACAATCGGGATACAGCCGTAGCGTATCGCCTCGAGCTGTACCAGGCCAGCCGGTTCAAAGCGCGACGGAACAAGCACGGCATCCGCGCCGGCGTAGATCATGCGCGGCAGTTTCTCATCATATTCCAGGTGAACGCCCACGCGGCTCGGGTATGCCCCGGAGAGTTCCTTAAAGAATTTTTTGTATTTTGAACTGCCGTCGCCCACAAGGACGAACTGGAATAAAAGATTGTCGAGCAGGTGCTTCATGATCGGTTCGATGAGCGAGAGCCCTTTTTGTTCGTCAAGTCGGCAGTTCATGCCGAGAATCATAATATGCTCGTCTTCTTTAAGACCGAATTGGCGCTGGAGCGCCGTTTTGTTCTTTTGCCGGGCGTTCAGGTGGTGAACGCTGTATCGCGCGGCGATCACGGTGTCGGTTGCCGGGTCGAAACGCTCCGCGTCAATACCGTTCAGGATGCCGACTAGGTCGCCGCGCCGCTCCTGAAGTATGCCGTCCAATCCCTCGCCGTATTCCTTGGAGACGATCTCCTGCGCATAGGTTGGCGAGACCGTCACGATCTGATCGGCATACAGGATCCCGCGGCGCATCCCGTTCAGGTACTTCATATCGGCGAAGAACGGGGGGATGGGCTTCCGGCCGAAATCCGCGTCCACTTCCGAAACGAACGCCGCGTCAAAGGTGCCCTGATTGCGCAGATTGTGGATGCAGAACACGGCGCCGATCCCCGCAAGGGTTTTATCTTCGGCATACTCGGTCCTGAGCAGATTAGGGATAAATCCGGTTTCCCAATCGTTCGCGATGATAAAATCAGGTTTCCATTTGGAGCGTTTTGCAAACTCGATCGCCGAACGCGAGAGAAGCACCCACCGCATCGTATCGTCGGCATAGCCGTAGACATTCGCCCGCTTCTCAAAACATTCCATATTTTCCAAAAAATAGGTTACGCCTTTATCGCTGTCCGTATGGACGAGGATGTTCAAGATAAGAAGATCGTGAGGGTCCTCCTCTTTCGGCACGACGCGCAGCCGTCCCATCTCGAGCTTCATCGGGAATTTTTCCGCATCCATGCTCCCGTATTTCGGCATAAACATGCGCGCGTCGCACCCGAGCTCGCGCATAGCTTTCGGAAGGGCTCGCAATACTTCGCCGAGCCCCCCTACTTTTACGAACGGCGACGCTTCGGCCCCAACAAAAAGCACTTTCAATGGTTTCTCCGCAAGCGGAAGCTTCATGTAGATTCAGCATAGCGCAAAACGCGCGCGAATGCTACTTGAACATTTCATCTGGCTGGCGTGGTGATACCGATCGAGGAGTTTGTGATGTATATAATGATGTCCGCGCTTATCGGCTTGGCGTATTACGAGGTCTTCGTTGATGACTTATCGTAGCGGCGCGGAGCGGCCATGCCGCGGATCGGCATCGCGTCCCGCGAAAACCTGCTACAGAGCTTTTCAAGAATTGAGCTTTTTGCCGTTTTCGTAAATCTGGAACTTCCTTTTCTTCAGCGCTTTGAAAAACTTCTTTTCCGGCACTATCGCCTCCGGAGCGAAACTCCCCGGCTTGGAAATGTCGCCGTACTTTATCATCTCTGCGATTATCGCCGCCGGGAAGCCGGTGTCGATATTACAGCCGACGCTCTCCCACCCTTTGAGCGGCGGCACGATGCATTCCATTAAAATCCTTTTCCTCTTCCGGTTCCTGCTGCCAGTGACGTCAACCCAGAGATTTTCCCATTCCTTGTACCCCCGAGGCGGCTGGAGGCGCTTGAGCATTTGGGCAAGAAAGTACATCGGCACCAGTTTCTGAGCGTCGAAATGGACCTCTTTCGTGTTCGCGAACGTGAGGTCAATGAGCGTCGAGATGGTGCGCTCGGCGTGTTCAGGAAATCCCGCCCAAAATCTGATGTTTTTCAAACCGAGGCGTCTGAAGTAATGATGAAACGTGTAGATCTCCGGGTGGTCTGCCAGGAAAATCTTTTGCGGACCTATCGCGCGGAAGTTTCTCACGACGGCGGAGTCGGCCGGCCGCATCCGGCGCAGCTTGGATTCCTTGAGGTACGGCGCCTTGAGCGTGTATTCCTCGAGAATGCTTTCGATGGAAAACGGAACCACGAATTTCTTGATGTTTGAATTCCAGGCGAATCCTACGTCAACGCTGTCCAGGGAATCGAACTTCTTGGCGGCGTGCGCGAGCATCACGTTTCCTATCCCCGGGACGGAGCCGCATCCCGTGATCGCGACGCGGCCTATCTTCTTGAACTCGCGGCTCAATTTGAACTGGTCGGCCGTCACGCCGAAGCGCGAACCAAGATCAATGCAGTGCCTTCCGCTCGCGATGCAGGCGCGGTAAACATGCAAGTTCCAATCTCCCTCGGCGCAGTTGATGACGACCTCGGCGCCGGATTTGTGGATAAGGCCGATCGTTCTGTCGGCATCGCGGAGATCTATGAATTGAAACGTCGTCTGCTTCGGATACTTGCGCATGAGCCAATCTATACGGAGCTTGACGATATCCGCCAAAAAAACCGCGTATCCCCTCTCGAGGAGGTCGCGCGCCACGATCGAACCCTGCATACCGTCGGCTCCCAGGATTACAAAGTCGTACGTCGGCTCTTTATCTTTCTTTTTCTTTCCCGCCATTCGTTTTCCGGCCGAAGGTATATAGTAACATTAAACTGCCCCTCTCGAAAGCGTCGCATCAGAAAAAAGGATCATCGCACGCGCCGCGCAGGAGAGCTTTATTTTTTCGAAATCTGCTGCCAGAGCCAGATCCCGAGGAGGACGAGGTCAATGAGCACCACGAGTCCCGCAAGGAACCCGAACGCCCCCCAGCCCTCCATCATGGATCCGTACCCGAATCCGTATCCCATCATAAGGAAAGTATACCATATGGCCGCAAGAGCGTATAATTCCGCATAGCCACTTAGGTTGTGGCGAGCGCGCTGTCCGTTGCGCTTAAGATCACAACGCAAAAAACGCCGGGATTGATCGCTCCGGGCGGTCGGGGTAAAGCATATCCGCAGAAGCCTGGACCGCGCGACACAATCAGCAACGATCGAGCAATTATTTAGTAAGTGATAGCCCTGACCTTGAAGTAGTCAGTTCTGTCATCATACGTTCCGCCGCCTACTCGGCCTGAAATGCCTGCCTCGGTATGTTGACTTCCGTCTAGCCTGGTTCCTGAAACGGCGGTATCCGTAAACGTTAGATCCGGACTCCCGTCCACGCCAATCCATCCAGGGTCAGTAGGTTTGGATGGTCCGTGATTAACCATCCAGACGTTTAAAGTAACTGCGCTTCCCACGGCTCCTCGCGCTGCCAATCTCATTGTGTAGTAGTTTCCAGAAGTTATCGTAACGGGTACGGACTGAAATCCTAAGTTCGAACGCGCTCCGGCATTATAGCGGAAGAGGGTTACTCCAACAGGATCTATGCGCAGGCCGTAAGCGTCATTTGCTCCCGTATTGGCCATTCTCACGCCTGGCCCCACCAAGCTGTTGGAAGAGAGAAACAGGGCGGTTATCTGAGACTCGTGTTCGACGGTTCCCGGACTGTTGGCGATGTATCTAAAGATTGGACCAGAGCCGCTTCCGGGTTCGTCTATATCAAACTCAAGATTAATAGAATCCCAGACTATATTGCCCAGCTGAATGACCCAGCGCGCAGGCGAGAACGGATTAGTATCAAAATTATCTGTAAAGCCGGAGCTGGCAGATTGGACGGTGAGCGTGAACGATGTCGTGCGCACTACACTCCCTCCTGTGCCAGTCACGGTAATGGTTGAATTGCCGGTAGGCGTTGACGACGAAGCGGTAAGGGTTATGGTCGTGTTGCAGGTCGGGCTGCAGGACGTAGGCCCGAACGATGCTGACGCGCCCGCAGGCAGACCCGATGCCGTGAACGACACCGATTGCGTCGGGCTGGATACGAGCGTCGCAGTAATCGTGCTTGTGACTGACGACCCCTGGACAACCGAGCGGTTGCCGGCGTTTGAAAGCGAGAAGTCAAATACAGGATTGTCCACATTGACCGTGATCGCGGTCGAAGTGGTTTGGTTGCCTGCCGCATCCCGCGCACGGGCAGCTAAAGTGTGGGATCCGTTCGTGGCGCTCGTTGTATCCCAGGATATGCTGTAGGGAGATACGGTGTCTTCCGTCCCCAAGGAAGCGCCGTCCAAGAGGAACTGCACGCCCACAACTCCCACGTTGTCTGAAGCGGTTGCTGAAACCGCAATCGTGCTGGAAACGGTGGCGCCGTTTGCAGGCGCAGTCATTGCAACCGTGGGCGGGGTGGTGTCAGATGCCGCAGTCACGGTCAATGTGAACGACGTCGTGCGTACCACGCTTCCGCCTGTGCCAGTGACCGTGATCGTGGAATTGCCGGTCGGCGTTGACGACGAAGCGGTAATGGTCATAGTCGTGTTGCAGGTCCGCAGGTCCGAACGACGCTGACGCGCCCGCAGGAAGACCCGATGCCGTGAACGACACGGATTGCGTCGGGCTGGATACGAGCGTTGCAGTGATCGTGCTTGTGACAGACGACCCCTGGACAACCGAGCGGTTGCCGGCGTTTGAAAGAGAAAAATCGAATGACGGAGGATTGGTGACAGTAAATCCTCCAACGAGCGTTCCGAATTGCGCATCAGGATTCGTGACCACGACATCCCACGGTCCGGTTGCCGCGCCGTTCAAATTGAACGCTCCGCCGCTCATCGTCGTGCTGTTCGGGACGGAAAATCCGACTCCGGTGATATCCAGCTGGCCGGACTTCGCCAGTTTGACCGTGCTGCTGCCCTGGAAATTCTGGCCGCTTATATTCGTGATGTTGACGAGGCCGGTGTTTTCTCCGCTTGACGGAGTGATGGACGAAACTGACGGCGCAGTGGATGGCGGAGCGCCCTGGGACGGACGTACCGGTGCGATCACGAGCTTCGAGCCGATTTCCAAAAGCTCATTATCGTCTCCGCCGTCGTGCGCAAGCAATTTCGTCCGGTATTTTTGGGACGCAAGCGCCGCGTTGATCTCGTACGACCCGCAAACATACGAGTAGTATAATCCAGAAGCGAACGTGTTCGTTGGATCCACGGGCAGCGCTTGGAGGGCAGAAAGGCCGGCGCCGGCATAGCCCTGGAAATTGACCGGCAGCCAGCCGTTCCCGTCTGTCTTGCGCAGGTCGGCCCGCGCGACCTGCTGCCATACCCATCCCGAAGGCAGCGTAGACGTGACCTCGCCGTTATCAGACGGGACCGAGACAAATACGCGCTGGTTTGCCTGGCCGTCGCATGAGTCGTCCGGGAAGTTTGGCCCGTCCGAATCAAACACCTGTCCTGTCAACGCCGCGGAGCTTAGCGCAAAATTCATGCTCTCCTCAAGGGTCCTCAAGTCGCTCACGCGCGCAGCATCCTGCGCTTGTCTGCGCAGTTCGAACGGATTCAAAACAAGCAACACCGCAACCGAGAGAACCATAACAACCCCTATGGCGATCAAAACTTCGATCAGGGTAAATCCTCGCATGATATGATGACCGTAATTATACTATGTACTCGAGGAAGCCTGATAGAGCAGGTTTATGCACACCCCTGTACCTTCCTGAACAGGTATAAAAAACAGCCATAACCGGCTATTTTGCCGCGTATACAAGAGGTGTGGCACGAGCGCCTGCCGTGTGATACGAGCGCCTCTTAGGGCTGAAATGGGATTTGGTATAATGAATTTTCATGGAGCAGGATGCATTCTTTTCGACATGACGGGCAGAGAGACATCTCGCAATCGCACGATCACCATACTCGCGATCTATGCGGTGGCGATGGGCTTGCTTGAAGCGGCGGTCGTGGTGTACCTCCGCGAGCTCTATTATCCGCAGGGATTTTCCATCCAGTCCGTTTGGGACCTCGCGGTCATCCCGCAAAAGATTATGGCGGTCGAGTACTCACGCGAAGCCGCGACCATAGTCATGCTCGCGGCGGTCGCGCTCCTTGCGTTTCGCGAGACGAGCAGGCGGCTGTGGGCATTCCTGTTCGCGTTCTCGGCCTGGGACATCGCGTACTACGTGTTTCTGTACATTTTTCTCGGATGGCCTCCTGCCCTTACCACGCTCGATGTGTATTTTTTAATTCCATTCCCGTGGATAGGACCGGTATGGATACCGCTTTTGCTTTTCTCGGTGCTCGGGGCGTTCTCGTTCTCGCGTCTGCGCAAATAACACACGAGCCGTTTCCCCAGAGGAAGCGGCTCACGCCATCAAAAACGAGAAAGAAAATTCTACTTCGTTACCTCAAGCTTTGCCTGTCCCATATACGGGTAGAGGTCGTCGTAGTAGAAATACACGGCCGGGGTGAGGCGCGCCGTATCGAGCGTGTAGGATTCGCCGGGCGCCAGCTCATACGGCCCAAAGTTCGTAGAGATGACCCTGTGTTTTACTACGTCGTTATTCACGAACATGACCTTGCTCCCCTGTTTTACGGCGACCGATGTAGGCGAGAACGCATAATTCTGGATGGTGACGGTATGGATGGGGATCTGTACTTCTGTCGGCAGCACAACAGAGAACTTGTCGCTTTGGAAAGCCGGGCGCGCACCGTCGAATGTTATCTTGATAAAATAGTCCCCGCTCGGGATGTCTTTTTTAAGGCCTCCGGAGCGGCTCACGGAAACCTCTTTCGTGTTCCACAGGAACGAGGTTTGCTGCGGATCAGTGCTGGACAAGATCCAGCCGACCGTCTGATTGCTCACCGCGTCTGCAAGGGAGACCGCGCCCGGGAATCCCACTGCCTTGCTCCAGCTGACCAAATTGTTCTGCCCGATCACCCATTTTGCGTCTTTGGCCGGGGTGAGGAATTTATTGGTCGAGGGAGCCGGAGGAGTTGTTTGCTGTGAGAGAGGCTTTGTTTCCTGCGCAGGCGTTTGCGTCCCTTCTGTGGGCGTTGTTCCGCCGGGAGCCGGGACGTTTGGCGAACGTGTTGTTGGCGTCCCGCTTATACTGAATATCGCGAATCCGATAACGAGCACCACAGCCGCAATGATAAGGGGCCAATACGGCTTGATCTTTTCAAAGGTGGGCATGAGGATGTTGTACCCTAAAGATCGGACGAGCGCATGCAGGGGCGTGAATAAGCGCGTTTCGCCTTATTTATCCGAGCAAATTACGCAGCCATGGGAACTTCGAGCAGATCGGCAGGCTCGCGCACCATTTCTCAAGCCCATAGATGCGACCCGCGCGGGATGCGGCAAAGAACAGCAATACGAAAATATAGATGATGTGCTCGTCTACGATATACGCGTGAGCGTTCGGATAGGGAAAATCCAATATCGGGATATAGTAGAGCAGCATCAGTATCGCGCCTAAGACCGAGCTCAGTCGGACGGCGATGCCGAGAATTAGGGATACGCCCAAAAGCGCGAGCCCCCACTCGTTTATGAAATTCACCGCCGGAAGAATATCGGGGTTCGCGAGCCACTGATAGAATCCGGCAAGATTTTTTGCGCCCTTGAGATACCCTCCCGCGCTCCACGCGGGATCGAGCACCTTGGTCACGCCCGCATAGAACATGAACCAGCCCAAGCTTACTCGCAGAAGCGCAAGTGAAATCTTTTGGAACGACGTCATGTTTTTCATCTTTTGTCTGGTCTTTATTCGTAGATCCTGATAAGCTCGTCAAATTTCGGCACCCGTTCGTTCACCGGAGCGCCAATCTTTACTCCGTATGCGCGACTCGCGCGGGCGAGATGAATAATAAAATTATCTCCCGTTTCTCCTGATCGGTGCGAGATGATGCACGCGACTTTGTGCGTCTGCGCCGCCCGTATGGCTTGGCATGTGCCGCTTACGGTCCCGACCTGGTTTGGCTTAATTATAACAGAATTGATAACGCACCCCTGTGCATAATGCGCAATTCGTTCATGATCAGTTACCGTAAGGTCGTCTCCCACGATCAGCTTCTCGGGGAATGCGGCCGATACTTTCAAAAATCCCGCGTGATCTTCTTCCTCGAAGGGGTCTTCCAGCGAAAAAAGGAGTTTTGCGTCTCGGAAGTATTTTCGATACACATTAAGAAGTCCGTCGGTCGTGAGACGTGCTCGTTCAAATCGATAGCGGCTGCTCCGGTAGAAATTCGATGCCGCGGCATCTAAACCGAGGGAAAAATCTTTTTGAAGATGCAGCCGCCGTATGAGCGCTGAGAGTATATCAAGCGGTTCGAAGTTGTTTTTGAAGTCGAGCGAATAGCCATCCTCGTCACCCACGGGAAGCTGCGTCATCCGATATTTCCTTTTCAGGGTTCCGCCTAACGCCTCGTAGAAACGGATGATTGTTTTAACGCTTGCCGCAAGCGGCTTACGCATCCGTACGAGCACGAGATATTCCTGTATATCAAGATTATTTGACGCGTGCGCGCCACCATTGATCACATTCGAGAATACAACGGGGAGCGCAACGCGCGCTTTTTTTGAGAAAAATTCCTGCTCAAGGATACGCCATATTTCTTTATTCGCGGCTGCAGCAAGTCCCCTTGCGAACGCGACAGAAACACCGAGCATAACATTGCCGCCAAGTTTTTGCTTCCGCGGGGTGCTGTCGAGTCGCAAAAGCGCGCGGTCAAATTCCCGGATTGAAGCGTATCGCTTTCCGGATACGGCGTGCCGAATCACTTTCCCTGCAATGCGAGCGCGCGCGTATGGCAGAACAACGGCTTCTTTGCCGCCCCGACTTTTGCCTGATGGAATTTGCGCCGATGATATGGCGCCGTTTCCATCTTGTATTGAAACCTCAATGGTGGATTCGCCGCGTGAGTCAAAGGTTTCCCGCACTGCGACGTCCGCTACTCTCATGTCACAAGATTCACAGGCTTCCCTGAAATGAACCCTTTGATATTTTCGATGGTTGTCTTAAGTATCCTTTCCAGGGCTTCCTGGGAGTTGAACGCATTGTGAGGCGTAATGAGTACGTTCGGCATTTTCATAAGAATGTGATTTGCGAGGATTGTTCTAAGCTCGGCTTCCTGAGGATGGCCTTTTCGGAGCATCGTCAGTTCATCCTTCGTGTCTCCTTCTTCTTCGAGCACGTCCAACGCCGCACCCGCAAGGATCTTTTTCTCGAGCGCCGTGACCAGCGCCTGCGTCTCCACCACGGCTCCGCGGGCGGTATTCACGAGATACGCTCCGGGCTTGATGCGGGAGATATTTTTCACGCTGATAAGATGGTGTGTCTCTTTCGTATACGGGCAGTGAAGCGAGATGATGTCTGCGCGCGCGAGCACCGTGTCCAGGTCCACATACGTGAGCCCGGTCTCCTCGGCAAATTTCTTGTCGGGATGCGGATCGTACGCGATCCGCGGAGGCCGGTGAGTTCGAAAGAACCGGTCTCCTTGATCTGGTCAACGCCTTGATAAATTTTCCGCGTGAGGCTTAAGAGCAGCCCGAACGCGAACTCCGCGACCGTATTGTCTCCATAGCCGGGCACATACGTGACCGCTATCCCTTTTTCCTTGCACGCCGCAAGATCGATATGGTCATATCCCGTGGAGCGGGTCGCGATGCATTTCAGATCCGGGAAATGATCAAGGACGCCCTTGTCGATCCGCGAATCGATGAATATGGACAGCACTTCGAAATCTTTCACATTCGGCAGGTCCAGACTGGTGATCTTATCCCGGCCCAACGCCACTTTTTCGCCGGAGAAGCTTTCGCGGATCATCCGCTCTTCCCACCCCTCAACCTCAAAAAATGCGATCTTCATGATTGATTGATTTTTATTTCCGACTTTTTTCGCCGCGATGGATCGCGACCATGGTTTTGATGACGCTGTCAGGATTGAGAGATATGCTCTCTATCCCCTCGCGGACCAGGAATGTTGCGAAATCCGGATAATCCGAAGGCGCCTGGCCGCAAATGCCGATATATTTTCTCCTCGCCCGGCACCGCCGGATGACCGAAGCGATGAGCTCGCGTACGGACTGGTCGTTCTCATTCGCGACGCGGTTCACGATATCGGAATCGCGGTCGATCCCTACGGCAAGCTGGGTGAGGTCGTTCGAACCAATGGACATTCCGTCGAACACGTCCAGGAACTGGTCGGCGAGTATGACGTTTGACGGGATCTCGCACATGACATACACCTTGAGCGAAGCGTCTTTTTTCGGATCAAGGCCGTGCGTTCTCATTATAGCAAGCACTTGTCTTCCTTCCTCCGCGGTCCGGCAAAACGGGACCATGGGTATCACGTTCGAGAGCCCCATTTCGCTCCGCACTTTCCGCAACGCCTGGCATTCAAGCCCGAACGCCTGCCTGAACTTCGGATGGTAATATCGCGATGCGCCGCGCCAGCCGAGCATGGGATTTTCTTCATGCGGCTCATACAGCTCGCCGCCCAGTAATTTTTGGTACTCGTTCGTTTTGAAATCCGAGAAGCGGATGATGACCGGATTCGGCCAGAATGCGGCGCCGATTTTGGCGATGCCCTCGGCGAGTTCATTGATGTAATAACGCCGCTTGTCTCGGTAGCCCGGGGTGAGTTTTTCGATCTCTGAGGTCAATCTCCGGAGATGCCGCTGTGTGGCCGCAAGCCGCTTCAGGCGCGGATACTCGATGAGCGCGTTCGGGTGGATCCGTATGTACGATGCGATGATGAATTCCAGCCGGCCGAGGCCAACGCCTTTCACTGGCAGGTAATGGTTCTTGAACGCTTCGTCCGGCGCGCCGATATTCACCATTACATGCGTCCGCGTGTGCGGAATACGGTCTAAGCGATGCACAAGGACCTTGAATGGCAGTTTCCCGATGTAGATCTGTCCGGTATCGCCCGAAGAGCAATCCACGGTGACGTCTTGCCCTGTTTTGAGCATTCTCGTGGCGCGTTCGGTGCCTACGATGCATGGGATGCCGAGCTCGCGCGACACGATCGCCGCATGGCTCGTCCGCCCGCCCTTATCCGTGATGATCGCGGAAGCGATCTTCATGATCGGTTCCCAGTCGGGGTCGGTCATTTCCGTCACCAATATTTCTCCTTTCCGGAACTGATTGATCTCTTTCGGACTTTTGATGACCCGCGCGCGCCCGGAAGCGATCCGCGTGCCGACCGCAGCGCCGGTGAGCACTACCCTCCCGCGTCCGTGCAGCCGGTACTCCTTGTAGATATTCTTGTCTGCCATCGCGTGCACGGTCTCTGGCCTCGCCTGGACGATGAAGAGCTCGTTCGTCTTCCCGTCTTTTGCCCACTCCATATCCATCGGCTGATACCGCCCGTGTTTTTTTGAAAAATAATTCTCTATCACGACGCCCCATTCCGCCATTTGCAAGATCTCTCTTGGCGTGAGGCAGAACTTTTCCTGCGCGTGCCTGGGAACAACGACCTTGCGCGTCCCTTTTCCCCCGTAGACGAGCTTTACGTCTTTTTTCCCGAGATTCGTGGAAATGATGGGCGTCATATGTTTTTTCCCGATCATCGGCTTGAAAACGATGAACTCGTCCGGGATCACGTTCCCCTGCACGATCATTTCTCCGAGGCCGTAGACGCCTGTCACCACCACTACCTTGTCAAAGCCGGTTTCCGTATCGATCGTGAACATCACGCCGCTCGATGCCATGTCGGATCGAACCATGCGCTGGATCCCCACGGACAGCGCGACATCAAAATGGGAAAATCCCTTATCCGCCCGGTACGAGATTGCGCGGTCCGTAAAAAGCGAGGCGATACACTTCTTGACCGCTTCGAGCACCGCCCGTCTGCCCACTACGTTGAGGTAGGTCTCTTGCTGGCCCGCGAACGAAGCGCCCGGCAGGTCTTCCGCCGTGGCAGACGATCGCACGGCAACGTCCGGGTCGCCGGGTCCGAGCTGTTTATATGCGCGCGCAATGGCTTCTTTGAGGTCTGGCGGCAGTTCCGCGCGAAGGATCATTTGCCGCACCAGCCAGCCGCGCCGCTGGAGGTTCTTGATGTTGCGGGTGTCAAGACCCTTGAGCGCGGCGCGGATCTTGCGCGTGAGCCCGGCGCGGTCTAAAAAATGCCGGTAGGCCGCGGCGGTGATCGCAAAACCGTTCGGGATCCTCACGCCAAGCGGCGTGAGGTTCGCGTACATCTCGCCAAGGGCGGCATTTTTTCCGCCGACGAGCGCCACGTCTTTTATGCCGATCTCCTTGAACCACCGAATGAGGGGCTGCGTGCGGTGCCGCATCGAATTATTCGCGTATCGCCACGATCAAATCGGCTATGTTCGAACCGGTATTTCCCGTCATAAGATAATTTCTGACTTCTTCAAAAAATGGCGTTGAGTTGTTCTCGTTGAGATGGGCTTTGATATCGACATTCTGCGCGTCAGCCCGTTCCTTGGTCATTGTATCACATATCGCGCCCGCGAAATCGCCGTTATCCCGTCCGTCCGACGCAAGCGTAATCATAACCTGCCCTTTCTGCACGAAACGGAGGGCGGAAAGCGCCGCCTCCTGATTCCTGCCGCCCCTACCACGCCCCTTGATCGTTACCGTTGTTTCCCCGCCATAGAGGAGAGCGGTCTTTGGTTTTGATTTTGCGAGCGTTGCCATCACGTCTTTCCCCGCCTCGCGCGCGTCTCCCGAGATGCACGTACTGCACACAATCGTCTTAAACCCCGAATTCTCTGCTTGTTTACGCATCGCCTCAAGCGCGGTGCTGTTCGAGACCGCGATGAAGTTCACGACGTTCTTGAAATACTCGTCCTCTTTCGGCGTCTCGATAAGGCCGCATCGCGTCATGCCGCAGAGCTTGAGAACGTCGTATTTTTCAAGAATAGCTTCTGCGTCCGTCACGACGGTAGTGTCTTTCACGGTCGGGCCGGATGCAACGAATTCCATGACATCGCCTGGCACGTCGGAAAAAATAAGCGAGCATACGCGCGCAGGATACGCGTACTTCGCCAAGTATCCGCCGCGAGCGAGCGAGAGATGCTTGCGCACCGTGTTGATCTCCTGGATGGTCGCTCCGCCGCGCGTAAGCGCCTGGAGCAGCGCTGCCTCTTCTTCGCACTTCCCCGTTTCCGGAAGGCACAGGAGCGTTGAACCGCCGCCCGTGATCAAAAAAATGACGAGGTCCTTGGGCGTCATGCCGCGTAATACTTCTACGATCGCCCGCGCGCCGATCATGTTCTGTTCTGACGGCAACGGATGCGTCCCGGGGTATCCCGCCATTCTCGCGAACTTCGGCACCTCGCCTACGCCAAGAATCACTCCTCCGGAAATGCGTTCTCCAAGTATTTTCTCCATGGCTTCTCCGGCGCTCCCCGCGCACTTCCCTATCCCCACCACGATCACGCGGCCCACCGCCGCGAGCGGGATGACCTCGCGGCCGATGCGCAGCGAATCATTTTCCAAGCGAACGTTCGCGCGCATGACCCGCTCGGTGTCAACGGCTTCGAGGCCCGCCTCCGCAATAGCGAGCGCCGCCCGCCGCAGCTCGGTCGTCGCAAGCTCTTCGAAGTTCTTGATCTTCATGTCAGATGCTTCGCGGGAACATTGTCCCGACCGCGACGCCGATGAGAATGGTCACGCCGCCGATCACGAGCATCCGAAAGCCGCTTTTCACAAGAGGGATCCTGGATATTTTCGCGCCGACCGCGCCCAACGCGAACAGGGCGGCGAGCGATGCGCCGATTGACCACGGCAGCGCAGCTGCGGGCAGGAACACATAAGGGAAAAGCGGAATGAATCCCGCGAGAAAATATGAGCCGAACATGACCGCGCCAGCTATCGCGGGACGGCGAACGGGCGCCTCGACATGGTGAGCAAGCTCTTCTGCGGACTCCTCGGAAAGGAAACTGCCCGCGGCCATAGAGAATGATTCAACGAAAATGAGCACGATGCCGATGAGGAGGATCGTGGACCGGGGTACGCCTGCGATCGCCACTCCGGAGAGGAGGCCGACCGTAGAGACCAGGCTGTCTTCAACGCCAAAGACGAAGCTGCGAAAGTACGAAACGGACGGTGAGTCGTAGCGCATGGAGCGGTTCTTTATCCATTATTCTATAACACTTTCTTCCTGAGGAGAACTGCGTTTACCGCAACGATGACGGTGGACATTGACATGAGAAGCGCGGCGAGCGCCGGCTCAAGGAGGACGCCCCGGCTGGCAAGCACGCCGGCCGCGAGCGGGATAGCGATGACGTTATATCCCGTCGCCCAGAACAGATTCTGGATCATTTTCGCATACGTCAGCCGCGAAAGTCGGATGATCTTCGGGATATCGCGCGGATCGTTGCGGACCAGGATAATTCCGGCGGATTCGATCGCCACGTTCGTGCCGGCTCCGATGGCGATACCGAGGTCGGCTTGCGTCAAGGCCGGTGCGTCGTTCACGCCGTCCCCGACCATCGCCACTTTTTTACCCTTTCTCTGCAGGAGCTTCACGCTCTCGGATTTTTGGTCCGGCAGGACTTTTGCGAAATACTCGTCTATCTTAAGCTCTTCCGCGACCCACTTCGCCACGTCTTCGGCGTCCCCGGTGATCATCGCCGTTTTCACGCCCATTTCGCTCAAGGCCTTGATCGCCTCGCGCGATTCTTCTCGAATGACGTCGGCGAGCGCGATCGCGCCCAATACATCGCCGTTCTTGATCACGACATTGATGGTTTTTCCCTGCCGCGCGAGGGCGTCGGCTTCGCTTTTTACGCGGCCGGAAAGCATCGCGCCGCGGTCTTTCGCGAGCGACACGCTGCCCACCAGCACTTCCGCGCCGCCGACCTCTGCCCTCACGCCCTTGCCGGGAATCCTCTGGAACTTCTTTGCTTCAAGGATCTGGATGCTCCGTTTTCGCGCCTCATCCGTCATTGCTTTCGCAAGCGGGTGCTCGGAATGGCTGTTTACAGAGGCGGCGTAGCGCAATACTTCCGCTTCGTTTCCCGGCGTCTCCGCAACGATCCGGTCGAGCCCGAACTCTCCGCGAGTCAGGGTCCCTGTTTTGTCAAAAAGGATAACGTCTATGCCGCGCGCCGCCTCCAGCGCAAGGCGCTGTTTTACAAGAAAACCGTTCTTCGCCGCTTTCGTCGTTGATATGGAAGCTACGAGAGGAATGGCCAGCCCGAGGGCGTGCGGACACGCAACTACAAGAACCGCCACCATGCGGTTTATCGCGAACGCCGCATCAGAAACAGCAAGCCACGCCGCAAGCGTTACGCCGCCGGCTACCACGGCAATGATCGTTAGATAGAAAGCCGCCCGGTCAGAAAGCATTTGGAGCCGCGACTTCGAACTCTGCGCTTCGGCTACCAACCGCATGACGCCGGCCAAAAACGTCTCTTCGCCGATCTTCGTTACCGCCACCCTCAGGGAGCCGTCGCCGTTTGTCGTGCCGGCGATGACCGCGTCGCCTTCTTTTTTGGGTACGGGTTTGGATTCTCCCGTTGCCAGAGATTCGTTCACGTCCGACATCCCGTCTTTGACGATCCCGTCAGCAGGGATCCTGCCGCCCGGCTTTACGAGCACGACGTCGTTCTTTTTGAGTTCCGAGAGCGGAACGATCTCTGTTTTCCCGCCCCTCACCACTTCGGCCTGATCCGGCAGCAAATTCGAGAGCTCCTTCAAAGCGCTCTGTGCGCTGGAAACGGCGCGCATCTCGAGCCAGTGCCCGAGAAGCATGATGGTGATCAGCGTGGCAAGTTCCCAGAACAGCGTGCCTCCTCCTTGCCCGTCCGACAGACGGGCGCCGAAGAGGACGACGGCGACGCTGTAGATATACGCCACCGAGATCGCAAGCGCGATCAGCGTCATCATGCCGGGCAATTTCGCCCTGAGTTCCCGATACGCGGAAGCGATGAATATCCAGCCGCCGTAAAAGAAAACAACGGATGCCAACGCAAACGGCAGGTATGCTGATCCGGGAAACGCCGGCGCGCGGTAGCGGAGAAGCTCCTCTGCGATATCGGAATACGCAACTATCGGGATAGATAGCAGAAAACTCACCCAGAACTTTGCCTTGAAAATATTCGTTGAGTGTCCGCGGTGCTTATCGAAGCCGTCTTCGGTTCCATGCGCGTGTTTTTTTTGCTGCGCGGGGACAAGATTCATGCCGCATTCCGGACAAAGCCCCGGCTTGTCAGAAACGACTTCTGGATGCATCGGACAGGTATAAGCCGGCTCGCGAGAACCGTCTCCATGCTCCTTGTGGCTGTTTTGCTTATCCATTTTGTTGTCCATGTTATATGGGTTACCATAACACGGCCGTGCGCTGCGGCCAGCTTTCCGGCCATATCCCCGCTCTCCCAAATTATACTTTGGAGCGGGAAAGTTTGTTATACAGCCACGCGAACACCCAAGCGGTAAGATAGCTGTAGAAGAGAATCGGCAGGAGACCGCCGAAAAACCCCGGAAGCGTGACGTTCACTGCCACAGCCTCTTCAAGATTGATCAAGTGGATCATCCATCCGAGGAACCGGAGAGCAAGTTCAGGCGCAAACGCAGTGAACGCTGCGCATATCACATACGCGATCCCCATTGTCCCCGAAGCTGCAAGTGCGAACTTATTCTTATCAAATCCCATTATTGTGTTAGCTTGTTTCGACCTTTCATGCGTCGCAACTTGTTGCGTCTCTCCTCTGCGGCGCGATCGTTTGGCTAAGAATGCGGCGGTAGCCGGAGCCGCTCGAATAATCCGTTCCTAAGATCTCGCGAGGATCAGCCGTGTTCCATCCGGCGCCTTGCGATCGAAGATATTGTGCGATGGTGCGGTACTGATCCGGGAACCAATAGGCGTTCACCTGTAGCGCCGTCCGGTACATTTCTTCTTCTGGTATATCCTGCGATGCCATGAGCTCAAGGAGTCCCAGCATCGCCATGCCGTGGTTGCAATCCGGGAAATGGGTGGAATTGTCGCAACAAGGTCGGTAGATGTTTTTGCTCACGCGCTCTACCATCTGTTGCTGATCCGGCGTTAAGACGACGAACGGGTGGCGGCCGTAGTGTTCCATCGCGTCGCCAAAAGCCAGGGTCCAGCCGCCTGTCGAAGCGAACCCTCCGGCTCCTCCGTAGCGCGGGCTGCTCATTTCTCCTTCCGTGAGAATATCATTTTTATTGGACAGGCCGAATGCCCACAAAAGGTTGAGGAGAAGTCCGGAATTCTCTTGCGTGATCATTACCCTTCCAAAATTCCCTTCCGCAAGGAGCGCGTCCGCTTCTTGCGGCAGACCGCCTCGCTCCGCGTAGAGCCGTTCCAATTTATCGCGATCGATCACTCCTGAACGCACCATCTGCATCCCAAGATCGCCCCACTGGATCGGCAAAACAACGCCATCCGGCGGCAGTATTGTTTCTTCCGCGCTGGACGCGGCGCTCTGCTTGCTGAGCGCAACGCTGTTTCCGTCCGGATTTCTTGAAGAGAACCCGAGAATGTACATCCATGTGCCGACGAGAATTACCGCGGAAAGAGCCATGGATACGGAAAGGAACTTGCTGCCCGAACGTGAATCCTTATAGATTTGTTCTTCTGGAATATCTCCTGGATGCATGTTGATGGAATTGATTTATCTGCTCGACGTTCCGAACTGGCAACCGCTTACTTGTGCCAGTTTCTCAAGTCCCTGCTCGCCCACGAGTTTGCGGCCATCCGCAAATATCCACGTAGGATACCCTTCGATGCCTGCGGCGAGGCACTTGTCCGGTTCTTGCGGACACTCCACGTACGGCACGAATGTGGACGCGTCTCCGAAGCGCGCTTTTTCAGCTTGGCAGTGCGAGCACCACTCGGCGCCGTACATTGTCGCGCCTTTATCACTGAGGCATTGCGCAAGCGCGATGATCTCTAGCGAGGCAGGCGCGGGAGCAAGAGAGCGATACGAGATGAATCCTATCGCGAGCACGAGAAACCCGATGGTCGCATACAAATGCGATTTACTCATCACAACAATCCACCAGCTTGTCTACGACGTCCTCGAGCGTCCAGGGTTTTTCTTTCGCCGCGACCGCTCGGAACCCTTTTGCGTCGATGAGCTTCAAGCGGAGCGCCCAAAACAAGGAGTACATTTTGTAGGCGTGGTCGAACGTCTCTTTCGCTTCCGACGTTTTGCCGTCCGAGTGGAGTTTCGTGCCTACTTCTATTAAGCGCATCGCGGCAGCAAGAAGATGTTTTGTGATGCACCACGTCTCGCCCTCATGCTTCGGCACGAGGCGGCCCATGAGCGCTTTCCGCGTCGTCCGCACCTCGTTCAAGAGGTCGAAATGCTCCGGGCGGCCGGTTTTCTCTGCGGTGAAGAAGAAGTGCTCTTCAAGGCTCACGAGGTTCATGACCGCGATGCTCAAGTCCTCTTCGGTCGAGAGATCGATCGCGCCCTGCTCCTGCAGCGTCTTGATCTTTCTCTGGAGATCGTTCAGTTGTGGCGTTGCGTGTTCCATGGCCTATGCGATAAGGAAGATGAGGAACCCCAGGATAATCATACCCGCTCCGCTTACCAAGCGCATATTCCCGGCATTCGCCTTCTTCCATGCATCGACCTTTCCCAAGAATGCTTTGTCGCTCGCGATCAAAAGGATTGCCGCAAGCGGCAGAACGAATATGACGTTGTAGAGCAGCAGATACCCGAGCCCGGGCGTAAATGTCTGCTGGTCGTGAAGCATGCCGAGCACGAGGAGATAAGGCCCTCCTGTACACGGAAATTCGCAGAGGCCTACGAACGCGCCGAGTATGAACGCCGCGGGGAGAGAGCCCTTATTGATGAATTCCGCCATTTTGCGGTGCGCGGCATGCGGGATGCGGAGCTTTACGGGGAACGCGGGGAACAGGTCGTTTACCACGTTCAGAGCGCCCCACAAGATAAGGAGCGACGCGCCCACTTTTGCCATGAAGTGGGGCGTATTGAAGAGGTGAAGCGCCTGGAGAATGCCGAGCCCGATCGCGATGTAGACGAGGAAAATACCTAATATGTACGCCCCGCCGATCTTGAGGATCTCCGACCGGAATTTCCCCAAGCTTACGAGGAACGCGATCGTAAGTACCAGGATGGAGAACGCACATGGATTCATGCTGTCGGCGAGCGCGGCGACCGCGAGGACAGGCAGAAACCATTTTCCGCTATCCGAAATCCGCCACAGAAACGCCGCGCTCTGCGGCGAGCTCATGAACCACGCGCCGCCGATGAGCACGGCTGCTCCGAGGACGAGCCAGAACAATTTACTCCGCAGTAAGTCGTTCATGGCGTTACATTCGCTCGGAATGCCATCATGCGCACGCCCTGGCTCGTTCCGAGAAGGACTTGCCGTTCGACTAACCCGATTCCCGAGGGACCGTGCGCGGCTGGGTCAAACACGACCCGCACCGTAAGCGTCTCGCCGGGACGCACCACTGCGTTTATGCGCGGCAGAAGCCCGTGACCCGGCATCCCAAAAGGCCCAAGTTCTTTTCCGTCAGGCAGGGCGAGAATTGCTTCCGTGCACATGCACGACGTTTCTGCGCGCTCCACGGCAATATCGGATACCGTATTGTTCGTAAGAGCGAAATCGTGGCGAACCATCCCCTTCCCCATGGATACGCTCCCGAAATCGAATAGCGGCAGAGTTTCGGCGAACGAACCTACGGTTGTCCCGAGGAGAATGGCGCTCTCTGAAGCAGGAGATACATCCCCTTTCCGTGAAAGGAGAAAGAACCCTGCAAGTACCGCGCCCCCTAAGATAAGAATCGATGTGAGTTTTTTTGTTTTCATGTTGGTGATCCAAGGATCGCAAACGAAAAATCCCTTTCGACAAAGGGACCGTAAAGACGCCGTAAACGCAGATGCGCTCTCCGGCGTCTTATCGCGCTGCGGGACTATTTTCGTGCAGAGAAAGCCAGCGTAAAAAACGGCCCCTGCCGCGATACGTTATCTTGTAGAAAGGATGATAGGCGGCAGGGGTGACGGCGAACGCCTCAGCGCGGCCGCGCGCGAGCAAAAGCCAGGCGCCATACGCGAAAGCCAAAAATGCGAATGCGAGAACGATCACCACCGGCTGCATCACGAGCGAGGTCGTAAGCTGCTTGAACGCGCCGAGATGGAACGCGGCAAACGCCACTGCGTTCTCATTCGGGCACACTGCGTCATTCACAAACTCACTGATGCAGTTCTTATGGCCCGTGTCCTCTACGTGCAGCATCGTAAAAAAACCGAATACCGCAATGCTTATGAAGCTCAGACCGAGTAAGAGGGTGAGGAAAGATTTCATAGGCGTGTCCATACTATATCAAATAGGCCCTCCTCCGCGCAAGTGGGCACCGTATCAAGGTATTTTACGCTGTTATGCATTGAACCTAAGAGGAAAAACGGCTAAAATAAGCGCGTGGATAAAGGAAAATGGGCGGAGAAGAACGACGCGGAGTGGAGGAAGATTCTGACCCTCGAGCAATATCAGGTTTTGCGCGGAAAAGGCACTGAAGCGCCGTTTTCCGGCAAGTATGTTCATACCAAAGACAAAGGCATGTACCAATGTGCCGCGTGCGGCGCAGAACTTTTTTCTTCGGATACCAAATTCGATTCCGGCACCGGATGGCCGTCTTTTACCGAGCCCGCGAACCGCGAACATATTGACCTGCGCGCGGACGACTCCAGCGGCCTCACGCGCGTCGAGGTCGCGTGCAAATACTGCGGCTCTCATCTTGGCCACGTATTTGGCGACGGCCCAAAAGAACGAGGCGGTAAACGATACTGCATCAATTCCTGCGCGCTCAAGCTGAAGAAAAAATAGCGGCTATGAAAAACTTAGGACAGGTTATCGGCATTGACATCGGCGGATCCAAGATACGAGGCGTGCTGTGGAACGGCACCCGCGTGCTCCGCACGACCGAGCTCCCGACTCCAGGCAATACGGAAGGCCTTATCGCGGTCCTTGCCGCGCTCGTCAGCCGCCTTCACGCCCCTCGTGTGTCGCGGATCGGGATCGGCGCCGCCGGAACGGTTAAGGGAACTGTGCTCCGCTCGTGCACGAATATCCGGTACGTAAAGAACCTTGATCTTAAGCGGCCATTCCCTCGCGCCGCTCTTCGTCTTGACAACGACGCACGCTGCTTCGGCCGAGCGGAATTCCTTTTGGGAGCAGGCCGGAGGGCGAACGGCGTCTTCGCGCTCACGCTCGGCACGGGCATTGGCCGCGCATATGGCGCACATGCCCGGATCCGTAAAGCCGGGCGGTTTGAATATGCCGAATCCTGGGAAAAAGCGTATCAAAAACTGCGCGGAGAGAAACTCGTTGCATTTCTGTCGAACAAACTGCCGAAGCTCCTACAGCCGTTCAACCCCAAGGTTCTCGTAATTGGCGGAGGCGTACTCGCGCACAAGGGTTTCTTTGAAAAATTAAGGGCGGCGCTCCGCAAGAAAGGCGTGCGTTTCGCGATCCGGCGCGCGAAACTCGGCCGCAACGCGGTTGCGATCGGAGCCGCGCTTCTTTTCCGCAGATGATCTATGGTGGTATTGGCTGAAGACCGAGCATGGCCGTCCAGAGTTTTGGGAATTCGCAAAAACACTATTCTCGAAGCAATAGCCGAGCATTATCCACTTTCATACCGCGAAAAATCGTGATATAGTGTTGCCGATTTCTTCTTTCGCTCGCATGAAAATCCTCCGCAGAATCTTCAGGCGCCCTTTCCTCGTCATCCCGCTCCTCATTATCGCGGGCATCGTCATTCTATTCTGGCTCACGAGGAAACCGACAGTAGTGCCCACGGCAAAAGCAGTCCTCGGGACGATCATCGAAGAAGTAACGGTCACAGGAAAGACAAAACCGGTAAAGAGCGTGGATCTCGCGTTTGAGAAAACCGGAAGAGTGTCGCGGGTAGATGTGGCGGTAGGGTCGCATGTCGCAGAGGGCCAGATTCTGGTAGAACTCGCACACAACGAGCTTAGCGCCCAGCTTCAGCAAGCCGAAGCAACGCTTGCGGTCCAGCAGGCGAATCTTGCCGATCTTCGCCGCGGCAGCAGGCCAGAGGACATACAGATCAAGCAAACGGAGCTGGCCAAGGCCGAGCAAGACCTCCTCAGTGAATATGCCGACGTGCCGAACGCCTTGAACGACGCATACGCCAAAGCGGACGATGCGGTCCGGAAACAGATCGACGAGCTGTTCATAAACGATGAAACCGGCAATCCCCAGCTTACGCTCCAGACATCCGAAGCCCAGACCGAGACCGATGTCGAATTCAAGCGCTTCCTCGCAAGCCAGGAGCTCAAGGCCTGGCGGAACGAACTCGATCCGATCACCATTATCTCTCCCTCTTCTTCGCTTGACGCCGCGCTCGTAAGCAGCATCACCCACCTGTCCTTCATCTCGAACTTCCTCAACCGGACCATGGATGCGGTAGTCGCCGCTATCGCGCTCCCGCAAGCAACTATCACGACCTATAAGACATCCGTGGCGACTGCGCGAACCAACGTGAGCACTGCCCTTCAAAATGTGAACGCCCAATCGCAAACCATCGCATCGCAGAAACTTACGGTAAAGAAGACCAACGATGAACTGCGGCTGAAACTTGCCGGCACCGCGCCCGAGCAAATTGCAGCTCAAGAAGCGCAAGTACGGCAGGCAGAGGCCAATACCGCGATCATCCGCGCCCAGATCGCGAATACCATCCTCCGGTCTCCCTTGGCTGGCGTCGTGACCAAGGCGAACATCAAAGTCGGAGAGATTGTCGGGCCGAATATATCCATCATTTCTGTGATCTCGGCGAACCAGCTGGAGATCGAAGCGAACGTCCCCGAAGCAGACGTGGCGAAGATAAAGATCGGGAATGCCGTCCGAATCACGTTTGACGCGTACGGAGACGAGACAAAATTCGCCGGCCACGTCACATTCATTGACCCCGCAGAAACAGTCATCGAGGGAGTCCCAACCTACAAAACGACCATCGAGCTTGACGTTGAAAATCCCCTTATTAAGCCTGGGCTCACCGCGAACCTCGACATCGTCGCGAACATCCATGAGGGTGTGATCGTTGTCCCTCAGCGTTCGATCGCCTACCGCAACGGCGACAAAGTAGTGCTGATCTACAAGGAAAGCGCTCCTGCCGAGGAGCGCAAAGTGGAAACCGGCCTCCGCGGCTCTGACGGCAATATTGAAATTCTTTCCGGGCTCGCCGAAGGAGAGCTTATCGTGCGCTCTCCGGAATAACGTCCTATGGCGTTCATAGAAGTACAATCGCTGCGTAAAGTATACGCAAGCGAAGGCGTGGAAACCGTAGCGCTTGAGGATATTTCGCTTTCAATCGAGCGCGGCGAATTCGTGGCTATCATGGGACCTTCGGGTTCCGGAAAATCGACCCTCCTCCATATTTTGGGCTTCCTCGACCGCTACACCGGCGGCACGTATCTTTTTGACGGGAAAGAGATGTCCGACTACACGGAGGACGAGATGGCGCATATCCGAAATCGGAAAATGGGCTTCGTGTTCCAATCGTTCAACCTCCTTTCCCGAACGTCGGTGTTAGAGAACGTGAAACTGCCGCTTCTCTACTCCGCCATTCCCGAATCCCAATGGGGGAAACGCGCTCTGCACGCGATAGAGGCGGTAGGGCTTACGCACCGCATCCACCACCACCCATCCCAGCTCTCCGGCGGAGAGAAACAGCGCGCCGCCATTGCGCGTGCCCTTGTAAACGACCCTCAGGTCATTTTCGCGGACGAGCCGACCGGCAACCTCGATTCGAAATCCGGCCAGATGGTCATGAATACCATCCAGGACCTGAATGCGAAGCTCGGCCACACCATCGTGCTCATCACCCACGAAACGTATACCGCCGAGAGCGCCGCACGCATCATCCGCCTGCACGACGGGCTGGTCGCGAGCGACGAAAGGGTCCGAAGCCAGCGAAAAGCAAAAGACCACTTCCAAAAATGACTATCCGGCGGCTTGCGCAAACATCAGTAGTGGGACTCACCACCCACAAGTCCCGTTCGCTTCTCACGATCCTCGGCATCGTGATCGGCATTACCGCCATCATTCTTATCATGTCCCTGGGCGAGGGCGCGACCAATCTCATTCTGGGCCAGATCCAAAGCATCGGAGCTAAGATCATCGCCATTGTCCCGGGCCGCCAGCCAAAAGGCCCCACGGATATTCTCGCGACGTTCACCGATTCACTGAAGCAGCGCGACTTCGAAGCGCTCCGCAACCGCAGCAACGTGCCGCACGCCCTTCGCGAAGATCTACGGCGTATATCCTGACGAAGGCCGGCTGTTCACGCCGGAAGAAGTGAATGGATATGCCGACGTCGTTATCATCGGAGACGAGGTCAAGAAAGAGCTTTTCGGGAACATGCCCGCTCTGAACGAAAAGCTCAAGATCAAAGGGAAAAGTTTCCGCATCATCGGCGTGATAGGGAAAACGGGCCAGCTTTCGTTCCTGAACTTTGACCAGGCGGCGTTCATCCCCTACACTACCGCCCAGCAGTACATCTTCGGCATCAAGTACTTCAACCGGATAGTCGTCGAGGCGTCGAGTGAGGATCATGTCGCAGAAACAGTAGACGACATCAAAGCCACGCTCCGCAATCTTCACGACATCACCGACCCCGCGAAAGACGACTTCTTCGTCGAGACCCAGGCCGAGGCTATCCAAACCGTGGGGACTATTTTGAGCGTCCTCACGCTGTTCCTCGCGTCGGTCGCCGCCATCTCGCTTGTCGTGGGCGGCATCGGCATTATGAACATCATGCTCGTATCCGTCACCGAGCGAACGCAGGAAATTGGGCTCCGGAAAGCGCTCGGCGCGACACGGAAAAATATCCTCTCCCAATTCCTTCTTGAAGCCGTGCTCCTCACCATGACCGGCGGGCTCATCGGGATTGCACTCGGCGCAGGACTCTCATTCATTATCGCCTTAGGGATCAGCCAGATCTATCAGCTGGATTGGGGGTTTTCGCTCCCGCTCTCCTCGGTCTTCCTTGGCCTCGGCGTGGCGTCCTTTATAGGGCTCCTTTTCGGCATCTACCCCGCGCGGCAAGCCGCGCTTAAGAGCCCCATAGAGGCATTGCGGTACGAGTGAAAAAACAGCGTTCAGCTGTTTTGCTCTTCTTCGATCTTCTCGAGCGAGGCCACCGCCCCGCAGAAATGCCGTTTATTGATATTAGGGATGTTGTGCTCGTCTAAAAAATACTTTTTACACTTCGCACAGTAGTAGTGCACTTTCACAAGACCATCATAGCGAATTTGCGCCCAGCATTCAACAAAAACTGTGGATAAATTCAATCAGAACCATCCAGAGATGTCCCGCGCGGTGAGGAGCACCATGAGGAGGATGAGGAACGCGAAACCCGCGGCGTTCACCCACGCTTCGATCGTTCGCGGAACCGGAGAACCCTTTGTCTTCTCTATCAGGATAAAGAGAAATCGCCCTCCGTCCAAAGCGGGAAACGGGAGCAGGTTAATGACCGCGAGGTTCAGCGAAATGAGCGCGATGAGCTTTATGAGATAGATAAGACCGATCTCTCCGGCGCTCGCCGCCACCCCGAAAATGCCGACAGGCCCGACTACGCCTTCAAGAAGCGAACCCTGGAGAACAAGATTCTTCACGAGCTGCCCGAAAGAATAAAGCACGAGCTCGCATATGAGAACCGCTTCGCGCCATCCTGCCTGGAGCGCACCCCAGAGAGAGAGGCGTGGAATGCCGGGATCTTCCGTGAGAAGAACGCCGAGTGCGCCCTGATTCGGCTGGGTTGTCGTCCGCGGGGTCGCCACGATGGTGAGCTTCTCACTGCCGCGGATAAGCTCTATTTCGATCGGCTCTCCGCGATGCCCGCTCACGAACTGCGTGAACGGTTCGGCTTGAACATAGTTCTGCACCGTATCACCGGGCATGATCCCGGCACGTTCAGCCGGAGAACCTGGCTGCACGCCGCTTATGAGGAGCGCGGGAGCGGTACCGACCATATAGGTTCCGGAGATGAGCAGCCAGCCGATCAAAAAGTTCACTGCGACGCCGGCTACAATGACCACTGCCCTGCGCCACGGCGCCTGAAAAAAGAACATTCTTTTTTTCTCGTTCACCGGGAGCGCTTCGAGGCGGGCCATATCGCCGAACATCCTGTCGTTCTCCCCGGAGATCTTTACGAATCCTCCGAACGGCAGCCAATTGAAACTGTACTCGGTCTCGCCCTTTCTCCGCGCGAATATTCGCGGCGGGAACCCGAATCCGAACTCGTCTATCTTCATTCCGAAAAGCTTTGCGACAAAAAAATGGCCTGCTTCATGGCCGAGGATCAGGATCGCGAGGCCGATAATGACGATGAGTGCGGTAAGCATGGCAATGAGAAGGATTATTCCTGCAATTCCTTGAGCTTGCTTTCTAGCGCGGTTTCTACATCGCGGTTCGCATTATCAACCAGTTTTTGCGCGCGTTCTTTTGCTTTGAACACCTGATCCTCGCTCAATTTCCCTGCTTCTTCCGCGCCCTTGAGCTTTTTCATGCTGTCATCGCGCCTGCCGCGGATCTGGATCCGCGTTGCCTCGGCCAGTTTTTTCACGAGTTTTGTGAACTCTGCCCGGCGCTCGTCGGTCAAGGGCGGGAGGGTCGCCCGTACGATATTCCCTTCGCTTCCCACCGAGAGTCCCATGCCCGCGCCCTCGATCGCTTTCATGACCGGCGAAGCGGCGTTCTTGTCCCACACCTGAATTTCGATATTTTTCGGGGGGTGGATGCTGATCGAGCCAAGCTGCTTTATGGGAAGCATCTCGCCGTAGTAATCAACCCGGATATCTTCTACAAGCTGCACAGACGGGCGGCTGCTCCGGATCGTCTTTAGCTCTTCTGCGAATTTCTGCACCGCCGTCGTCAGAGCCATCTCAAGTTCTTTAAGATATGGTTCCATTTATGTAAGGGTGGCCGCGAGTGCGGTAAGTTGGAGGCGTGGGTTGATATTGAGGTAGCTTGCGTCGCGCCTCAGTTCAAGCGCGCGATGCCAGAAGCCGAAATCGCTCGTTTTTAAAGGGAGCCGGGCTATGAGCACTGCTTCAAGGAACGCCTGCATGTTAAAATCATCTTCTGCGACAAGTTCTTTAATGTAATTCGCCTGCTCCCGGTGCCGCAGGGAGAGAAACCGCTTTGCCTGTTCTTCGAGCTCTTGGAACTTTTGGTCGCGCAAACGCCTCCATGCAAGGCCGGGGCAGCCGAACGACTCTTTTGCAAGCCGATCCGCAGCCGTCTCGGACGCCTTGAACTCCGTGACGAGCCACTTCTTCACGGCGGGCGCGGCGACTGGCGCAAAATACACTGGCTGGAATCGCGACCGGAGCGTCGGCCGCATCTTTTCCGGGTCGTGCGTGATGAGGATGATCAGCGCGCGGGAGGTCGGCTCTTCCGCGATCTTCAGGAGTGCGTTCTGCGCTTCGTCGGTCATCAGGTGGGAGCCGTCCACAATAAGCGTTCGGTACGGGCTCTGGTTCGGCATCTGCCACAAGAAATGCCTGATCTCCCGGATCGCGTCGATCCCGATCAAATGGTTTGCGTCCGGCTCGATCAATTTTAGGTCGCTTAAGATAGGTATCCCCTCTCCTTCATCTGCGGAGAATACCCCCCTCTCAAGAAAACGCGCGAAACTCTGCGCAAAAAGCCGCTTCCCGATGCGCGGAGCACCAAAGAATATATAGCCGTGGCCGAGCTTTTTCTGCGCAGCCAATTTCTTGAAATCATCGAGGAGATGTCCGTGGCCGATGAGCATGGGCATAGTGAGTAGTGAGTAGCAAGTAGTGAGTAGAGAAGATCGGATTCCACGCCGTAATGCTGCTTCCTGCTAACTACTTACGCACGTTAACGCTTGTTCAAAAGGGTCTGTTTGTAGGTGTCGAGGTGGTCTAAGACGAGGCCTGTTCCCTTCGCTACGCAGAAAAGCGGGTCATCCGCAACGTACGCCGAGACCCCCAGCGACCGCTCAAAAAACTCCGGCAAATGCGCGAGCTGCGCGCTGCCGCCAGAGAGGATGATCCCCTTGCCCATAATATCCGCCACGAGTTCCGGCGGCGTCTCGTTGAATACTGTCTGCACGGACGTTGCGATCTCCAAAAGATACGGATTCAGCGCTTCGGCGATCTCATTGCTGTTGATAACGATGTCTTTCGGCAGCCCAGTAAGCAGGCTCCTGCCGCGGAGCTGGTAATCCCGCTTATCTCTTCCCGGCAGGGCAAAACCTATCTCGATCTTCACCAATTCTGCGGTCTGTTCTCCGATGGCGAGAGAGTATTTTTTCTTCACGTAATCCGTGACCGCCGCGTCAAATTTGTTCCCCGCGACACGCAAACTTGACCACGAAACGATGTTCCCGAGCGCGATCACCGCGACTTCGGACGTACCGCCTCCCATGTTCACGATCATATGGCCGGAGCGGGCGTTGATCGGGATGCCGGCGCCCAGCGCCGCGAGGACCGGCTCGCGCACCACGAATACGTTGCGCGCGCCTGCTTCGCGTGCGGCGTTGATGACGGCCCGCCGCTCGGTCTGCGTGATGCCTGCGGGAACCGAGATGATCACGTCCGGCTTCCACACGTTCAGCCGTCCAATCGCTTTAGAAATAAAATATGTGAGGAGCGCCTTGGTAATGTAATAATCGGCGATCACTCCGTCCTTCAAAGGTCGGTACGGGGTGATCTCCTCTGGCGTCCTGCCGATCATCTCTTTCGCTTCAAACCCGACAGCGAGCACAGAATTATCCGGCTTCCGAAGCGCGACAATGGTGGGCTCGTTGATGATGAACCCCTTCCCCGGCACGAACACCACCGTGTTCGCCGTCCCAAGGTCAATGCCGATCTTTCGGGTAAGCATAAGATAAGGGTGATCGCCGCATCGCGCGACACCCTCCATTAAAAGTTAAAACAAGACCCGAGTCAACTAAAAAGGATTACTTGTATGGTTCCGGCTGGCTCGTTTCCCCAACGACCACGGTCCCCGTGAACGCGGGGCTCAAATGGTCGTGATACTTCCACTTCCCGGCGATATCGAACTCAAAGGTCCACGTCTCTCCCGGCTGGATCGGTTTGCACGCGTCAAAAGTGCTCCCGACACAGCCCCCTATCGTCGGATACACGGCGTGCGAAGGATGCATGGCAGACGCGGGCCACATCGGGCCGGCGCTGTTGTTTTTGAACGTTACGACGGTGCCCACTCGCACCGTAAGCGTTGACGGAGAATATCCGGAAGCAGTGTACGTGATAAGCGTGCCGGCCGGGATAACAGCCGTAGGCGGCGTTGGCTGCGGCGCCGGCCCTGCTGCCGGAGCCTGCGCAGGCGGCGTAAGCTCCTCGGGCGCGCTGCGCCACATATAGTACACGATACCGCCTGCGATAAGCAGTATAAGAAAAATAACGACGAGAATGATCCAGGACCTGCCAGACATGTTTGGGATTTATGTGCCTTTAGAGTATAGCATAAACGGCATCGTCAAGAAATAAGGAGTTATGCGATCCGTTCGATATCTGCGCCCAGTTTTCGCAGGCGTTCGTCGATTTTCTCGTATCCGCGGTCAATTTGATACACGTTTTTGATGTGTGACTCTCCTCTGGCAACGAGGGCGGCGATAACGAACGCGAGGCCCGCACGGAGATCCGGGCTTTCCACCTCGCGCCCCTGGAGCGCGGTCGGGCCGTGCACGAGGATGCGATGGGGATCGCACATCACGATCCGTGCACCCATGCGGTTCAGCTCCTCGATGTAATTCAGGCGGCCGTCGAATACGGTTTCAAAGATCATGCTCTGCCCTTGCGCCTGCGTCATGAGCACCGCAAAAGGGGCCTGGAGGTCGGTGGGGAACCCGGGGTATTCCCTGGTTTGCATATCAATGCTTTCTAGGGTCCGCGGTTCGCGAACCGACACCCGGTCCGGACCGGTTTCGAGCGGCACGCCGATGTCGCGGAGCGTCGAGATGAGAACCGAAAGGTGTTCGGGGTTGCAATGCGTGATGGCCACCTTGCTTCCGAGGGCCGCCGCAAGCACAAGCAGGCTCCCGGCTTCGATCCGGTCCGGGATGACAGTAAACGCGCCGCTCGCGCGGAGCAGCTTGCCGCCTGTTCCTTCGATCTCGACGACCGGCGTTCCCGCGCCTTTGATGTGCGCGCCCGATCGGTTCAAGAACTCGGCAAGAGAAGGGATCTCCGGTTCGCACGCGGTATTCCTTAAGATCGTTTTCCCCCGTGCGAGCGCGGCGGTCATCATGAGCGTCTCGGTGCCAGTTACCGAAACTTTCCGGAACGTAAAATCGGTTCCGCGAAGCGAGGACGCTTTTATTTCGTAAAAACCTGCGCCTTCTTTTATTTTTGCTCCGAACGACTTCCAGCCGTCCAAAAAAGCGTCGATCGGCCTTTTCCCGATCACGCAGCCGCCCGGATGCGGAAACACGGCGCGTCCTGCGCGCACGAGAAGCGGGCCCGCAAGCACGATCGAAGCGCGGAGGCGTTCCGCAATGTCCTTGTTCAACTCCGTCCGGCGCACGCTCGCCGCATGGAGCCGCAACCCGCGTTCCCCGCGCACTTCCGCCTGAACGCCTATATCCGTAAGCAGTTCGTTCATCCGCGATACGTCCTCGATCTGCGGAAGATTCCCTATCTCCACTGGCGTCTCAAAAAGGAGCGAGGCGGCTTGCGCCTTTAAGGCCGAGTTCTTCGCGCCCTTGACCTCTATCTCGCCGCGCAGTTTTTTCCCGCCCCGGACAACGAATTTCATTGCTCCCCGTAGACCCTCTTTACGATATATTCCCGGAGTTCTGCGATCTTCACGCGCTCCTGCTTTGCGGTATCGCGATCACGCACCGTCACGTCGTTGCCCTCAAGGCTCTCAAAGTCAACCGTGATGCAATACGGCGTGCCGATCTCGTCCTGGCTGTAGTAGCGCTTGCCGATGTTCCCGCGATCGTCCCACGCGACCATGAGATGCTTCCGGAGGTCCTCGTATATCTTCCGTGCGGATTTCACCAGTTCCGGTTTGTTCGCAAGGAGCGGAAATACCGCCGCTTTATAAGGTGCGAGCTTAGGATTCAACCTCAGAACCATCCTGTCTCCGTCCTCGGAATACGCATCTATCAGGAAAAAAAGAGCTGCCCTATCCACTCCGCCAGAAGTCTCTATTATCCAGGGCGTGTATTCTTTGCCTGTGTCCGGGTCTTTGTAACTCACCTTGTGGCGGCTTAAGTCCCAATCGCCACGATGGTGGATGCCCTCGAATTCCTTCCATCCGAAAGGCGAATCATATTCTATGTCTTCGGCGAAGCGCGCATAATGGGCTCGTTCTGCGGGCGTGTGCTCGTGGAAACGGAGATGCTCTCTGCGGATGCCTAGCGACACATACCACCGCAAGCGTTCTTCTTTCCAATACTTGAACACGCTCTCGCCTTCTTTCTCGTCCGGCTGGATGAAGTACTCCAGTTCCATCTGCTCGAACTCCCGGCTGCGGAATGTGAAATTACCCGGAGTTATCTCGTTGCGAAAGGCCTTGCCAATCTGAGCTATGCCGAACGGGATCTTGACCCGCGAAGAAGAAACGGTGTTTGAAAAGTTGACTATTACTCCCTGCGTTATTTCTCCCCGCAAATACGCTTTTTGCTTCGGTTCGGTAGCTCCTAAAAACACTTCAGTCAAGAGGTTGAACTTTTTCGGCTCTGTCCAGGAAACCTTTTCCTTTTTCTTGGCATGCCCCGCCTCATGATCCTTTATATCGTCTCCCTGGTCGGCCCTGATGCGGATATGGCACGTCTTACACTCGACCAATGGATCGGTCAGCGAATCCACGTGTCCGGACGCTTTCCATACTTCCGGATTCATGATGATCGCCGCGTCACATCCTACGACATCGTCCCGATCCTGCACTACGCTCTTCCACCACTCGTTCTTGATGTTACGCTTGAACTCTACTCCCAGCGGGCCGTAATCCCAGAAGCCGGTAAGCCCGCCGTAGATCTCGGACCCCGGGAAAATAAAACCCCGCCTTTTACATAGGCTTACTATTTTATCCATTAAGTTATTGGTTTTTTTAATCATAGGTAATTACTTTCAGCCATCGCTGTAAAAGGCGAGGCTCGCCCAATACCATTTTGTCAATATGATCGATTTGGGCGGCGCGCCGCTTGCTCGCCTCGCTCGACGCGAGTCGAAGCGGGCACAAGCTCACGATCTTATCCATAAGATTATTGTCTTGCTTCTTCATTTTATTAATTCCCGCCCGCTTTCCACTCGCTACTCCCTACTTCCTACTCACTACTCACTATTTTACGGCTGCACCTTTCTATCCGATGTCGTTATGGTCGGATCGTCGCGTACATCGCTAAGAACGGACGGCGCAGAGTTCACAAGCGCGGCATTCACGAACATATCGTTCGCCTGAATTCTTGTCTCCCCCAAAAGCGGGATGGTTTGCCCCACCTGATTCACCGCCGGGGTGTTCTCAATTTGAAACACCGCCTCAAGGGGCTGACCGATCACTCCTTTGGTCGCCGCGAGGTTCCCGATCTCCCACCGCACCTCGCCTGATGCGGCGTTATAGACCGGCTTGGCGTCAATCGTGCTCACCACGGTCCCGGTGAATCTCGTCCCCGACTGCAGGAATGCGGAGACCACCACGTTTGATACGTCGGTCGCGTAATTCTGGATGACCCAGTGGATGGAATACTGCGTCGGAGCGTTCACTTTTGGCGGATACGGCCCGGCATTCAGGATCCCTGCGGCGGCGTCGCGGAAAAACCCGAGCGCACGTACGGCGATCTGCCCCGCGACCCTTGTCTCGAGATTCACGAGCGAAAACGTTTTTGATGCTGCGGTTCCGGGTATGACCGTAGGAGATTCGACCTGCGCCTGCACCTTGAGCGTATAATTCTTGTCGCTCAAGCGCCGGATGGGAAATGCGTCTTTCACTTTGAGCGTCATATCAACCGACCCCTCTTGCCCCGGCGCGATGTTCGCAAGCGCCGGCGTATTCGCGGTGTTCCACGTGAGCGTGTTTGAAACAGAATTGAACGCCGCGGCGGACTGGATGGCAGCCATATTAAACAATTCTCCGGTGAGAACAGCGCTGATGGTGACGTTCGTGAACGTAGTGTCTGAATTATTCCTGTACCGCAGCGTGTATGTAAGCGTGTCGCTCAAATGCGCGACGTAACCCGCCGAATTATTCAAAGTAACCGTGAGCGCAAGCGGCGATATCGCGATAGACACATCCGCGGCCTGCTTGCTTATCGTGTAATCCTGTCCCAGAAAATCAGCCGAGAGAGTGGCGATGAAATTCATCAATGATTGCTCGGGCCCCACGGCGCTCCCGGAAATGGTGATCGTGCCGCCCACGCTCTTGGGAAGCGTCCCCAGATCCCATGCGTTCGTCACGCCCTGCACCGGCGCCAAACTGCTCTTCTTGAGCTTGAACGCCTGCGGATAATCAAGCTGGAGGCGGAGGCCGCGCACGTCCTCTGCAGAATTATTCTGATACTGTATCGTGAGATCAAAATCTTCGCCGTTCGGGACGTTTTGCGGCGCGGTAAACGTGAGGCCGACCGCAGGCTGGCCGATCGCGATGTCGGCGCCGGAACGGCTCTCGAATTCTGCGCTTGACCCGCTCACCCGATAGCTCAATTTCGCTTCCACCCGCTTTATGCTCTGACTGCCGCCAAGCACGATGAGGTCGCGCGACTGCTGGTTCAAACTGCCCGGGCCCACGTCGCCTATCAATTGCTCCGCGACGCGCTGATCCGGCGATTGGCCTACGAACGAAACCTCGTCAGGTAAAATAATAGAGAGGCGCGCGTTGTCAAAGACCTGGTCAGAATAGTTGGAGAACGCCACCGTGAACGTGAACGGCTGTCCCACGAGCACCTGATTGGGCTTCGTGAACTCCAAACTTATCTCCGAGCCGCGCGGCCGGGAATACCAATAATATCCCCCGCCGATAATGAGGAGGACGAGTACGATGAGCATCCACCGGGTCTTGGTCATGCAAGAATAGATATTACTTCATTTTTCGGCAGTTTCAAAGCGCACCGCCCGCAGTAGAATTCCTGCTGTCTCATGTGAAAAAACGAGGGGGTTCTCTTGCCGCAGGAGCCGCATTCTGCTGTCTTCGGATCCCAGCCAAGCGCCGCGAGCACCGGCGGCCATTCAAAGGGACCGGAGGATATGAGCCGCCAGACTTCGGGGTCTGGTTCGGCTTCAGCGAGCAGCTGATTCAAAGAAAAAAGGCGCGAAGGAGGAACAGAGATCCGCGCCTCTTTGAGCGCGTCTGCGATATGCAGGCCGTTCTTCTCAACGAGACGCGCCTGGATAAGATTGCCCGGCTGGAGATGCGGGGAGAGTTTTGAGGTGACCTTTTTCGCGCTCTTCACCTTGACCACGAGCTTCCCGAACCGCTTCGTAAAAAGCGACACGCGGCTGTCAAGGTCGCCGTTCGGCTCGAGATCCAGTACGATCGCGTTGGTCACGTATTCCTGCACGATTCTATTTTACCGCACCTCCGAAAAAACGAAACGCCCCGCACAGCCACGATGCCGTGCGGGACGTCAGATCTCAACGCGGGGGATACCGCCCCAGCTTCTCTAATAGATCGTGGCCTAGCTCGGCTGGCACCATCGAGAGCCACGGGAACTTGCGGAGGCGGCGACCACGGAAAGAACCGCCAACCATCCGCACATCCACCCAGAACGCAGACGGATCAAGACCCAGCTGGCGGAGGGCGAAGATGGGTTCGCGAGCGATGGCCTTTGGCACTTTCCATCGCACGTTTACCACTGGCGCACTTTTCTTGCTATCGTGCACCATCTCCCGCTCTCCGAAACGCTGGTGGAGCGCATAGAGCACTCGCGCGTCAAGCAGGTAAACCCTCATAACCCGGCGCGCGAAGTAGCTCACAAGGTCGCAGGCAGTGAGAACATCCTTCAGCCGCTTGTCCAGGGGGTTGACGGAGCGGTTCCAGTACCCGACCACGGCGTATAGATGGTGGGCATAATTGCTGCCATTCCCATCTATGTGATCCATGAGCTGATGGATAAAGATGGCCGGATAGGACTTGTTGTTGCTTGCGGCCTTCACTTCTACGACCGCTTTTTTGCCCAACACAACCAGGTCCCCATCCTTAGAGTTAAGCGACAAGGGTCGCCCACCGATGCGCGAACGGATTAGCTCCGCTGCGCATATACTGATAAGAATTCTCAGGCTCTTCCCGTTCTGAATTACTTCGTCTCCTTTTAAAAGGAGACTGCTATTTTGATGTGCCACAAGGCACCTCCTTTGCTGTCTCTAAACTAACAGAGACGCGCCGCATGGGCAATATTGATATGGGGAAAACTTTGGTTGGAATTATACAACTCCTCCGTTCAGGCCGTTCGAGGCCCTAAGGAGTCCTTTGGCTCTCGAAGAGATAGTGAGTTTGTCAAACCCCACAAATTTTTCTTCCTGATCTGAGCTTATTGAAAGCCGGCGGCAAATTCTTTGAAAATCTTACAACTTTGCTTGATGGACGACTCGTTGAGGAAAAGGAATTTCTATGCCCTCCCGGTCAAATGCAATTTTGAGTCGTTTGCGGAGTTCCCCGGCAACATCCCATTGTTTGAGTGGCTTTGTATCGCCGAGGATTTTGATGACAATTGCCGAATCGCCAAAATCATCAATTCTTAAAAATTGTGGGGCTGTTAGAATATGTTCTTTCCACGCCGGGTCTTCTGTCAATTCTTTGCCGACTTTATTCACCACCGAAATTACTTGTTCGAGATTCGAGCTATAAGAAATACCAATATTCAGATTAACTCTTGCAAATTGTTTTGAAAGATTCGATACCCTTTTAATCTCTCCGTGAGGAACATGATGCACAATGCCGTCAAGATCTCGCAAAGTTGTCATTCGCATACTAATGTCTTCAACCAATCCGCAAGTTCCATCAAAACACACCACATCTCCGATACGATACTGATTTTCCATAATAATAAAAAGGCCGCAGATAAGATCGCGAATAAGATACTGCCCCCCGAAACCAAAAGCAAGGCCAGCGATTCCTGCGGCGGCAAGAAGCGGACCTATGGCGATACCCGTTTCCTGAAGAATCATCAAAAGAGCTAAGAGCCAAACAAGTATTCCGAGCGAAACGGTAAAAATGCGGATAAGAGTGTCTTCTCGCTTTCTCTCCGCTTCTTTAGTCAAAAAGTGATCGAAAATAACAATCTTTTTTATGATTTTTTCAATAAAAATTCCGGCAAATTTACGAATAAGATAAGCAACAATAATGATTGCGGCAATTTTTATGCCATGATCAAAAAACCAAGGTGTTATATTACGAATAATATTTGAAAGCATAGCCAACATATGAGTATGATTAAAAAATTTTCTTCCCCAACATCAAAGTATGGTTCCTTCTTGAATTCTAGCGAACTTTGGCTTTGGCGGCAAACTATTTTACAAATTTAAAAGTTGAAAGAACTTTTTTGAAAATACTTTTCGTATCAGAATTTATCTTATGCAGAGTAAAGCTCACGCCATAAGTACCATCTTGAGAGCTAAACATGGCATTAGCTGCCCCGCTCACATCCCAATCAATGACCACATAGCCACCACTATCTGTCTTCAATGTTTCGCACCTTTTATCTTGGGGATATGCACCACAATGGGAAATACCAATTACGGCAAGGTTTACTCCTGTATCTATGGTAACGATTTCCGTGTTCGCGTCCTTCAATACGAGAATACGAGAAGTTCCTTGTTGATTCTCAACGCTCCACTTCGATGGATACTCAAATTGGAAAGTGTAGCGAGGATTCTGAAAAACTTTCCACTCATTATAGTTTTGACTACTCACCATTTCATTGGTCTGTGGCCGATAGTCAATAGAACCAGATTTCATCCACAGAAAAGAATACCCTAAAACAAAGACAATTATTACTGCACCTACGATAAAAATAACTTTTCGATCCATATGATTAAAGTTTTTTCTTCCCCCTAAAATTAGAATATGGTTCGAGCCGATAAGGCTGGTGCGCAGGGCATGATTCGAACCTGCGTAGCCCGTAGGGCGTCCCGACTTTACGTCGGGATGCAATTGACCAATACCTGAAATGGTGCTGGGAGAGGGATTCGAACCCCCGTAGCCCGTAGGGCGCCTGATTTACAGTCAGGTGCGATTGACCGCTCCGCCATCCCAGCACCATTTCAGCTATTCTCGATCAGTTTTTCAATCAGAGCCTTACTTTTCCAGCCCTTGATCTGCAACTCTCGTCTGATCGCTTCAGCGCGAGTATTATACTTCTCATTCCACACCAACTCAAATGGCCTGAATTTTCTCGTATATACATTACTCCCTCGATTATGGCGCTCGATTCGTCCGGCTAAATTTTTGGTGGAACCAATATAGAATTTGCCGTTTCCTAAGCTGCGCAAGATATAAACGAAGAACATACCCATAGGGCGATTGACCACCCACCGCCTTCGGCGTGGCCCCGCAAAATGCGGTGGCCTGCCACCTGCGCGATATTCCTATTCTTCAGCGTCGCTCTTCGCAACGTTATTATCCCCGGTTATCTCTTTAAAGTCAACGCTTCGACTGCGGTCGGTGTTGATTCTGAGCTTGTCGAACGAATCAATCTTCGGTTTCGCGGCGCCGTTCGCGCCCGCGTTCATTTTCTTGAGCCGCTCGGTCAGGAAATTATCGAGCCGCATGAGGAGCACCTTGAGCTTGCGGAAAAACTTCCCGCTGTAGCTCGCCATCGCTTCATCTATCTTATGCGGGATCTCTGACGTGATCCAGCGGTCAAGAACCGTATGCCGTACCGGCGGTGCGTCGTCTTCTACAATGCGCGGCAACGACCGCACGACCAGGAACAAGAACACCCCGAGCGCGACCATTAAAATGTCTGTGAGGATGAATTCCGCCATGGTTATAATTCCATCCGGTAAAAATTATTGATGCGGACGTTCTCCCCTACGCGCCGGATGACCTCGTTTACGACCGCCTCGACGGTCTTGGACTCGTCGCGGATATACGGTTGTTTCAAGAGCGCGTGTACGTCCTTGGGCGCCATCGCGGAGATCTGAAGCGTGAGTTCGCGTGCGAGCTCGCGGAACGGATCCGAGCGCACCACGAAATCCGTCTCTGCCCGCAGGTCCAAAAGGACGCCGATCCGCTCGTTGTGGATATAGGACTGGATGAGGCCCGCGCCGGTCTCCCGGCCTGCCCGCTTCTCCACTTTCGCGAATCCGCGCTCGTGGATGAGCCGAACCGCCGCGTCAAACTCGCCGTGCGCATCCGCAAGCGCCTGCTTGCATTCCATCACGCCCGCGCCGGTCGTTTCGCGCAATTTTTGAATATCCTCTATTGATTGCTTGTGTTCTTTCATATGTCAAAGCCGATACAAGCCCAAAAAACGACACGCCGAACAATATGGCGCAAGGCGGTCTATGCTCCTCCGCCGGAGACGCCTCCCTCCTGCGAGGAAGCTGTCGCTTCCTCTTCTTTTATTTTACTCTGCGCCGCGCGGAATTGTAAACCGGCTTCGATCGCGGCTTTCGCTTTCTCCAAAAACCAGCTCACTGCGAGCCGCGCTTTGGTATTGCCTATGACAGGATATTGGATGAGGTCAGGGTCGGTGTCGGTATTTACGAACGCCGCGACAGGAATATGCAGCTTGTTTGCCTCGCGTACTGCCGCGAGATGCATGACGGGATCGATCACCACGAGGGCGCCGGGAAGCGCAAGGAGGGTCTCGAGGCCGCTCAAAAGCTCGTTCAAGCGCTTGATCTCGCGCTCTATTTCCAGCCGTTCTTTCTTCGTATACTTTTCAAATGCGCCGGCCGCGAGGTCGCTCCGCAACTTCTTGAAATAATCGATGCGGCCCGAGACCACTTTGAAATTCGTGAGCGTCCCGCCGAGCCAGCGCGTGCGGACAAACGGGAATTTGAACTCGCGGGCGACCGGCTCCAGCGCCTCGGCGGACGGCTGCGTGCCCACGAAAAGGTCTTTACCGGTAGCGGTAAACTGACCTACCACTCTTCCTGTCACCTGACCCGGATTCTCGGGGTTAGGGAGGAGCCGCTGCTCTTGATCTCCGCTCTGCAGGGGGCCGAATTCGTGCCGATGCCGGACGCCATGCGCTGCTGCGGGTTCGGCGGCGTCATGAGAATACGCCGCTGGGAGCTTTCCAACAGCATAGGTGATGCAAAGGCTGCTGATATCATTTCAACCGGTGCGTCAGCGGTTGTGACCGGATGTCCGGGATGCCGCATGCAGATCATTGACGCGCTCCGGCGCGCAGGCTCCGGCGCACCGGTGCTTCACACCGTGCAGGTGCTGGAAAAAGCGCTTCCACGGGATATGCGATGCGCGATGCAGGCTGCAGAAAAACAAGAATCATGCATCTTTGATCATGCATCATGAATCGCGCACCGTGGATTCTGTATATACCGAAATATTTAACGTGGGAAAGGGGACGACGGGATGAAGTTTTTCATCGACACGGCTAATGTCAAAGAGATACGGGAGGCCGCGGGCCTTGGGGTGGTTGACGGCGTTACGACCAACCCCTCGCTCATCGCAAAAGAAGGCAGGGATTTCAGGCAGGTGATCGCAGAGATCTGTTCCATTGTGGACGGCCCTATCAGCGCCGAGGCGGTGAGCCTTGAGGCGGACAAGATGGTTGCCGAAGGCACGGACCTCGCGAAGATCCACAAGAACATCGTGGTAAAGCTCCCCATGACCAAGGAAGGCCTCAAGGCGACGAAGATCCTTGCTGAAAAAGGCGGCCGCGTAAACATGACGCTCGTGTTCTCTCCCATGCAGGCCCTTCTCGCGGCGAAGGTGGGGGCCGCATACGTGAGCCCCTTTGTGGGCAGGCTCGACGATATCAGCCACTACGGCATGGACCTCGTGCGCCAGATCATCGCGATCTACGAGAACTACGGCTACGCCACTGAAGTGATCGTGGCAAGCGTGCG
>Ga0076062_106_pt1 | contig 34893 bp, 27 predicted proteins | sample RifGroB1_FD_68177 | JGI IMG/M metagenome (GOLD analysis project Ga0076062, IMG submission 68177) | Parcubacteria bacterium GW2011_GWB1_56_8
GCAGATCTCCTACTTTGCAGACCCCAATACCATTACCGGGTCTTCCACGCTCGTGTTTGCGACCTCGACCGGCATCTTGAACTTTTATGGGGTGGCGTCAAGCACAGAGGTGAGGACGCCGTCAGGCACGATCGCCGGATTCTCATTCACCAACGCTACCGGATCCGGCAACCTCCAAGCGGCAACGCTTCGGAGCACCGGCAATACCATTATTGACGGTCGCCTTGCAGTAGGAACCACCACGTTTACTGCGGCCGTTAATATTGCGAGTTCTACAAACGCGGCAGGCGGCGTTGCCGGAATATTTGAAGATTTAACCATCAATCCTGCGGCTGCAGACGGCTTTCAATTCGGCAATCGGATGATTGTGCGAGCATCCACTACGGCAACGACAACGGCAATCGGCCAATTGATCCGGATGATAGATAATACTTCTCTCGGCAATACCATCCGAGGCCTTGAAGTCCAGGCGCATTTCGGCACCAACAACCAAGGAGTGAATACAGCGATCGTAGGATACGGCAGGACATTCGGCATGCAGGGGATTACCACAGGCGAAGCAGGCGGCGTGGCTCAACCAGCTGGCGTGTACGGCGAGCTTCAAAACGGCACCCAGGGAAACGCTATCCGGGCCTATTCGTCAACATCCACTTCAGCAACTCTTGTGCAGTTTTATCAAGAGACGTCTGCGTTCACCGGAGCCGGACTTCTTATGAATTTCGGGAATGGCATCGGGAGCTTCACCGGAAATTTCATGAATCTCCAGCGCGCGAGCACCACGAAGTTCGCCATAAACGCGACAGGCACCGTGGTCATCGCGAGCTCATCTGCGGCCGCGGGTTCAAGTTCGACGCTTACGGTCTGCGCACAGACGAACTGCGTACTCTCCTCGACCTCAAGCGCGTCGGTCGTCTGGGTCGCCTCGGTTGACGGGACGACAAGCACAAACTCGATCGTTGCGCTCGGCAGCATCGTCGGCAACGCTGCGGACTTCGGCGAATACGTACCGGTGGTCGGTTCAAGCACGAACTACGAAGCCGGCGACCTCCTTTCCATAACGTCTTCAAGCGCGCTGTTCGCGAAAAGTTCGGGCGCATACGATGCCAACCTGACCGGCGCCATCTCCGGGGGAGCGGCATTTATCGGCGGCCTTGAGGGCGGCAGCGAAGAAAAAGTAGTTTTGACGCTCGCGGGAAGAATTCTTGTCAAAGTGAACGGCGAGGGCGGTTCCGTGAGGCCCGGCGACTTTATCACGGCGTCAGGCGAGCGCGGCGTGGGGATGAGGGCGACGCGTTCCGGACGAGCCGTCGGCATGGCGCTCGAGGGTTTCGAAGCGGCGAGCGCGACCTCGACCGGGAAAATTCTCGTGCTCATCCAGCCGCAGTGGTATGTTCCGGAAATTTCCGCCGACACGCTCCAGGGAGGATCGAGCGGCACCGGGCCCGCACTGAACACCTACACGTTCGATCCAGAACTCATCTACTCGTTCGAAAATCTCAAAGTGCAGAATCTTGAACTCGGTTCAAGCGAACGGCCGAGCGGCATCACCATCTACGACGTCTCAACCAAGAATCCTTACTGCGTGATCGTGGAGAACGGCGTCCTCAAGTCCGTCCCCGGCAAATGCGGCGAAGGCGTAACGACAAACATCATTGATACCGGCTTCCCGACGAGCACGAATTCAAATTCCACGCCGCCCACAACCGAACCGGCACCGCCTGCGCCGACTCCTGTTCAAGAACCTGCACCGCAAGAATCAAGTCCGTCTGACGCGGCGTCTTCAACTGCGCCGGCCGAACCCGCGCCGCAAGAAACGACCAGCACGCTTGAGGCGCCAGCCGAACCCCTGCCGGAAGAAACCCCTGCCAATACTTCTTCTTCAATAGAAACCATAGCGCCCGCCGAACCGCAGACGCCAGAACCCGCGACCTCAACCCTTGATCCTGCAACTGAAACTGACTCCAGCGGGACCACGGACGCGAATACCGGCGCCACCGATACTGCTGCTGCGCCTGATACCTCAACCTCTGCGCCGCCCGCCGAGACAAGTACGGCTGATTCGCCAAGCACACCTCTCTCGCCAGACACTACTGCCGCCGAAGATCCGTAAGCGACCGCCTTTTTCTTCGCACGCTCGCGCCGCGGGAGCAAATGTTCACGCGCGACAAGCAAGCCGCGTGGTTGCTCGCGGATTTATCCACACATTCGGCGGCTTCGGGTTGCTATAATAAAGGTACGTTCAGAGTGAGGCTGGACGCGCTTGTTTTTCTATTATCGGTTGGCGCGGCGCCTCGTTTTGAACAACGAGGTTTTTGTTTGCTGGATGAAGCCCAGTATCTACCAATAAGATGCCCGACGAAAAACCCAAGAAACATGGCGCGTATAAGCGAGCCGCGCGTTGGATTGCCTCGATTTTTGCTTTTGCTCTCGCCTTCGGGCTGTTTTCGTTCGGATTTCTCAACAGAACAGAAGCCAGCGTCACAAACAACGGCCGGCTTCTTTACGGCGACATGACGAACCCCGGCGTTCTGAAATTCGGAACCTATACCGCGCCTTTTACTTTTACGACAAGCACGACCGGTATTTCTACTCAAGCATCCGGCGCCGCTTTTATAATTGCCAAGTCGTCCGTGACTCGAAACGAAATCATGGTCGGCCAATTGCTTCTAAGCGGACGTTTAGATATTTTTGTCGCCTCAAGCGGCGCGGATGTGGCGGCGGATTATTCCCGGCAGTGGAACGTCTCAAGTTCTCCAGCTATGACATGCGGAGGCACGAGCGCGGTGGACTGCACCCGGACTTTTGATCTTGCCTATGAGCGGTTGTCTGGACGAGGGATGGTTGTTTACGCAACTACGACGAGTAATGGCGGAGCTCTTTATTATCGACTCTGGAACGGCTCAAGCTGGACGAATCCTGCGACGATCAGTTTAAGCAGCGCGGGCAGGCCGACATACGTAACTTTAAAGGCCAAGCCGAAGTCAAACGAAATGCTTCTCGGCGTATCCGTGGATGTTGCCAATGTCCACGAAGTTGAGGCATTCCGCTGGGACGGTTCCGCGTGGGTTGACGGCGTTTTGGCGACTGATGTGACCGATGCCGCAAATTCAACGCAGGTTATGAACACGGGGAATGTTGTTGACGTGGAGTGGGAGTCGCTGTCCGAAGACGCGTTAGTTGTCTGGGGTGCGCCCGGCGCTACCGGCGCCACAAAATATAAACTCCTATATAACGGCTCGAGTTCCTGGACCGGCGAGCAAACCGGTCCGGCGTCTCCGGGCGGAAACGGAGCGATGCTTACAATGAATTTGGACGCCGATCCCACTTCAAATCGTATTGCTTATACCTATACAGACAGTGCAAATGACAGCGCACCCGGCATTTGGAAAGCCGATGGTTCTACTCCTAACTGGACGATGGGCAATGAAGACGGCGGAATAGAAGCCGGCCCGACTTTAGGCACGCAATATGCAGATATAATTTGGCAAAATAGTACGTCCACCACAACTTCCACAGCGATGTGGGTGGCCCATACCGGAGGCACAACTGTTGACACCGAACATCAAACGGCAACATGTAATAGTTCCGGTTGCGCATTTTCACCCATAGTCACGACAATGCCGACTGCTGGGGGCGATGACGGAACTTTTATACGCTTGGCTCAAGCACAGAACGAAGACGATTTATTTGTTCTTTGGAGCACCGTTGACAGGAATCTTTACGCTCAACACTGGAACGGCTCCGATTGGGAAGCGGCCGCTTCGGCGGATTTAGCCAGTGGAACCCTTTCTCCCGCCTCCGCTGTGTCCGGAACATGCTCCGGAACAATTTGCGTTGCGCATATGAGCGCCGCCATGGCCTATATCCCTTATAGGCCTTGGTCAATGAACTGGCGCCTTTATTCCGGGACGAGTACTGCCGACACCCCGTCGCCAGCTTTGGCAGCCGAGAATACTTCAAGCAGTGTTGCCATGACCGGCGGCCAAGTTCGCCTGCGGTTCAATATGATCGCGCCGCAGGGTGGCACCGACCAGACCGACACTCGGAAAAAACTCCAGTTTACGACGAGTACAACACCGGACGCTTCTTCGTCTACCTGGACAGATGTGGGAAATATAGGAAGTTCAACGGCTTGGCGTTATTTCTATTGCGACACCGGCAGCTCGGTCTGCAATGATGGCACGGTCGTTGCGTCCACAACGCTTTCCAGCTCAACGGTCGCGGGTTGGTGGAATACCTCAAAAGACGCAGCGGCAAGCTCCAGTATGGACCACGCATCTACAACTATCGTGGAACTTGAATTTCCGATTGAGACGAGCGACGCCGAAGCGAGTACCGGATATTATTTCAGGATGTATGACACAGATCAAGAATCCCCTGTTTTAAGGTTTCAGGCGACAGGGACCACGCCTTGCGCGAGTAACTCCGCTTGCAAATATCCGGCGATAGTAACCGGGGCGGCGATCCCGATTACCACCCTTGCCGACGGCACAAACCCGGGGAACGTCACTATCGCGCCGGAAGCCACGGCAACCTCAAGCGACGCGTTCACATTCCGTACGAACTCGGGCACCGATGTCGTTACGGCTGTAACCGTTGGACTTACCTCTAACTCCACGTCTGGCATAAGCAAAGTGGAAATTACGAATGAAACCAGCTCCATTGTGTATGGTTCTTCCACTGACCCTACGGCGGATAGTTTTTCCATAACCCTCAACCAGAACACGCTCACCGCGACTACCGCGACCACCACCTATAAAATACGGCTCACCCCGAAATCGCACACGAGCATGCCCCCGGTGCCCGGATCTGAATATGCCGTAACAAGCACCATTCTTTCGTTTACCCCCACAAGCAATGCTTCTTCAGGGACCGACGGCACGAGCGCAACCATCACTATTGACAATCTTTCTCCGGACAATGTTTCGGCAACGAGCACCGCACCGGGAGACAGCCAGATCGAGCTTAGCTGGACAAACCCCGGATCCGATTTCTCAAACGTCGTTATTATCCGCGCCACATCCACCCCTACCGGCACCCCTGATGAAGGGTCGTCTCCGTCGGTCGACGGCCCATTGGGCAACGGAATCGTAAGGTACATCTCGAACGGCGCCTCAACCACTGACACCGGCCTTACGAACGGCACGACCTACTATTACAAAATCTTTGCCAAGGACACGAACGGCAACTACTCGCAAAACGGAGTTCAGGCGTCGGCAACGCCTACTGCCGTTCCTCCGCAAATTTCCGCAGCCGCGAACGAAACATTCAGCGTGGGCGACGGCGTAACCGCGATCTCCGCGATCACCGTGAGCTCGACCGCCGCCTCCCAGATCACCGCGGCGGACGACATTCGCATCAAGCTCGCGACCTCGACCGGCGCGCCTGATATGAAATGGGACACGAACGACACCCTGGCCGTGATCACCGGCTCTGCTTCTTCGAGCGCCTCAACCACTGTCTCGTACGCGGATGCGAGCACCACGCTCATCGTGAACGTATTGAGCGACTTCTCGAGCGGGCAAAATATCACCATCTCGGGACTTGGCTATCGCGATTTCAACTCGGTGAACACCGCGACCACCACGCGTGATGTAATATGGCAGGGCGCGAGCCAGTCGCCGCCCTATGTGCGCGACGCGAAAACCGTAACCATCAAGGGCCGGCTCGAAGCGAACCAGCACTCCTCGGGTCAAGAAACCAACCAGTTCACCGCAACGAGCACGGCGTCGGACAAAGAACTTTTCGCATTCCAGATTTTGCCGACCGGGGAGGCCGCCTCCACCACGCTCGTGATCCAGCTCTCTTCGGTGAGCGGCATCGCGACCGCGGACGTGACCAGCACGCGAATTTTCGTGGACGCGAACGCGAACGGCACGATTGACGCAGGCGAGACCTCGACCGCGTTCGGCTTGGGCTCGGTGGATATCAGCGGCGAAACCGGCACGATTACGTTCAACACGTCTTCCACGGTGGCCTCCGCGACCAGCACCCGCTACATCTTAAAAGCCACCACCACGAGCTTGCTCGCCGACGATACGATGACGGTCGGCCTCGGCGCGTCAGACGTGACCGCAGACGGCCAGACCATTGGCCTGCGGCTCACGCCGACTTCCACGTCTGCAATATCAAATGCCGTCCATACGGTTCCCGCTGTCTCGCGAACCCAGCGTTCATGGCGGTGGCTGAACGACAACGGCGCAACCGTAAACGCGAATACCGCGATCGCGGACGCCGACGCCGCGATTTCCGACGTGAAGATCGGCGAGCGGCTGACCCTGCGCGTACAGCTTGATAACGACGGCGGGGGAGAATCTGCGGGCATCCAGTACCGGCTCCAGTACCAGGTAAACGGCACCTCCAGCAGCTGGTCCGACGTTGCGGGAGGAAGCGCGATCGAGCCGTCCTTGGGCCTCGCGGGCGCGGACGGAGCGGCCATCACATCTGCGGTTGCCGCCGCAAGCTCCCGCATATTCACGGCCGGCACCTGGCATGAGAACACCGGCGTCTCTGGCGGCGGAACCGCGCTCCCGAACAGCGGCTACACCGAACTCGGTTTTATGATAGATACTGCAAACGCGGCTTCAAGTACCACCTATTACTTCCGCGCGGCGAACAACACCGGCCCGACCGACCTCGACGCCTACTCTTCGTACCCGTCGCTCTCCACCATTGCCTCGTCAAGCCACCTTGTCCAATACTCAAAAACCAGCGGGTCGCTGCCGGCCGCGACTTCGTCGCTCATCTACTTCTTTGACAACCTCGATTACGCGAGCGTCGCGAGCGACGACGCGGCGTATGCCACGACCACCGCGAGCGCGAACATCCCTTTGTTCCTTTTCCGCGTGAAAAATGCGACAAGCAGCCATCCTTTGAAACTTACATGGAAAGGGCAGTATTCCGCGGCCTCAACCACCTTTATGGACGTCTATCGCTTCGGCGCCGCGAACGCGTGGCAAACGCTCATCTCAACGTCCACGCCGTCCGTGAACACCGATTTCACGCTCGCGGCAAACCTCACGACAAGCACCTCCGAGTACTACGAAGCGGACGGCGCAAACTACTGGGTATATTTCCGCCTGCGCCAGGGGACCACGACCGGCAGCTTGCTCACGAACTACGTGAACGCCGACTTCGTACCGACCATGGATTCTGCGGCAGACCAGACGTTCCAGGTAAACGACGCGCCGACTTCCGCTTCACAGATAACCATAAAGGCCTCGCGCACGCCGGTCGCAACCGCGGCAAACGACATCCGGATCCAGATTCCGTCCGCGCTCAATATGAAGTGGGCAACGTCCACCACGGTCGCAACACTCGGCGGCAGCGCTTCGTCAAGCGCCTCAACCACGGTTTCATACCCGGACGAGAAAACCCTGCTCGTGAACGTTACCTCGAACTTTGCGGCAGAGGACGACCTCGTTATTTCTGGATTGAATTTCGCGAATTTCACTGCGGCGTCCGCCTCGACCACGCTCCAGGCGTTCTACTACGGAACTTCGACGAATGCCCCATACGACGCGGTTGACTCCAAGATCAGGCAGATCCGCGGGAAATATGACGTGGCCTCCCATGCCGTTGGGCAGGAGAGTAATAAGTTCGACATCGAAGGAACCTCGCTTAACGCAGCCGAGCTTCTCGCGTTCCAGATATTCCCGACCGGCGAGAATGCCACGACCAGCCAGCTTGTGATCGATCTCTTTGAGGTTGCCGGATTTGTGTCATCAAGCATCGCGAACGCCGAACTGGTGGTTGATACTGGCGCAGACGGTTCAAGTTCCGGAGACACCCAGACCGTTGGCGGGGCAGGAACCGTGTCAGAGATCTCCAGCGGAAGCGGGACCATAACTTTTGACACGGCATTCAATACTACGACGACGCTGAATCTCATTCTCCGAGCCGACGTTTCGAGTATCAACCACGAAGACGTTATGAAATTAAGAGTCCAGCCGAGCGGGATTACGGCAACCGGCCAGACGAGCAAGATAAGCCTTGTGCCGTCCGGCTCGAGCCCGCAGGCGATACACGCCAAGCCCTCAATTAAAGGCGGCGGCGGGCCGAGCGAAGGACCTCCGCCGGGAGTCGGCAATCAGGGGGGAGGGGGTCCAGGAGGAGGTGGCGGCGGCACTGACGAAACGCCTCCCGCAACGCCTCCGGTCGGCGGTGGCTCGCCAGGCGGAGGAGACGGTGCAGCGCCCTAAAAAGGGCTTGTGGATAATCTGTTTTCTCTTTATACCTCGGTCGTGGTATTCTAAAGTCGCTTTTCCGCGACCATTGAAGCGCGGGTATGGGTTGCGCTTTAGGGTTAGCGTAGTTTCTTGTGAACGCGACTTCTGCAGCAGGAATGCCGACAATGACCAACTTCAATGTCGCACTCAAAAAGAATGATTAAGAAACCCGCCATCGTATTTCCTATATTCTTGCTCGCCGCTGCTTTGCTGTTCGGGTTCAGGCAGACAGCGTCGGCGGCATTCAGCAATGTCGGAAGCGCGGAGGGGGTATTTTCTGGTGTAACGTCCGCTTCGGATACTGTGTCAGTAGCCGTTCCGGATTTAGGCGCTAACCGCATCGGAGTTCTTGAGGTATTAAATCACACAATAGGAATAGGCTATTCAAATGCAACCGCCACATGGAACGGCGTGGCGATGACCGAAAGCGTGCCGGACGTGGTGAACGGCGGCAAGGGGATGTCCATATTCACGCTGGTGGGAGCCGCCGATAACGGAACTTATAACATCTCAGTCGACTACGGAGCAGGTGATCAGATACACACTACGCACATGGTCGTAACTTGGGCGGATGCCACTGATGCCATAAGCGTAGATGATACTTCGGTAGCAACAGGGACTTCCCAGAACCCCGCAGTCACCATCACCCAAGCCAATGCGAACGAATTGGTTATTAGCGGTTCGGTCTCGGCCGCGAATGCGATTGCCGCAACCTCGACGACCGGATGCACCGAGCTTCAAAACGCCGACAGCGGCGGCAATACGAGTATTTCTTGTTACAGCCAGCCAGCTTCCGCCGGAGATACGACTCACACCCATAATTACAGCGAGAGCGAAGTGTATGCTATGGCGGGTATTTCGTTCAAAGAGGAGGGGGGTGCGCCTGCAGCTCCGGATGCAGGCGGCGTACTTCTCTTGTTTGGAAACGCTTCTTGGGAAAGCTTTTTGAACGCGGTATTCCTCTTATTCCAGTAACCCGGATAGCTCAACATCATAACAAGGATTGTGGATAAACTATCATTCGCTTTTCCCGGGTATTGCTGATATACTATACTCACCAAGGTCATAAATAAGGTGAAAATCAACGCATTCTCACTACCATGGCAGGCCTAGATATGAACAAAAAAGCGTATAGCGCAATGACGGCCGAAGAGCCGCTCGCCGAACGTGCGCCCCGCTCGACGAAACAAGTAATTGTACTCGTGGTCGCGCTAATCATCATCGTCGCGGTCGGCTGGAATGCTTTGATATGGGCCGGGATCGTGCCGTCTCCCGATTTCCCTGCGGTCGCGCGAGGAAAATGGCAAGCAGTGTTTTTGACCAATAACCAGGTCTATTTCGGCCATCTCCAAAACTACAACCAGGACTATGCCTTACTCAAAGACATCTACTACCTGCGCGTTACCGAGCTCGTCAACGAACCCCTCCAACAGGGCGCGCCGTCTCAACCCGCAATCAATCTCGTGAAACTCGGCGGAGAATTGCACGGCCCCCAAGACGTCATGTATATCCCGAAAGACAAGGTGATGTTCTGGGAGAATATGAAAGACGACTCACAGGTGGTTCAAGCGATCACGAATTTTCTCGCGACCCAGCCGCAATAATAGATAATACATGCTGAATGGCGAAACGGACGTGCATTTTCTTTCTTTTCCTCGTCCTCATTCGCTTTCCGTTCATCGCGTTCGCTGACCAGGCCAGTTCAACGAATTTCCGGATAGAAAGCGGCGTGGTTGACGCGGGCGGCGAGAAGGCCACCGCGACGAGTTTCATCCTTCGCACGAGCTTGGGCCAGCCGGCCACAGGCATTTCCTCAAGCACCTCATTTATCTTGCGAGGCGGGTTTCTTAATTTTCCTCTCCCGGTCACTGCTACGGCCACGCCAACCACGACGCCGCCAGGCGGCGGAGGAACAGTGGGCGTCCCTCCGGCAGGAGGAGGAGTGCTTCCGCCGGTAGGATTTTATCCGCCAAGCATTATCAAAAAATGCGATTTCAACGATGACCGGCGCTGCAATCTTATTGATTTCTCGATCCTGCTTTTCTTCTACGAGCAAACCGGGGCTCCTGTCGCGAGGTATGACTTGAACAGCAATACGCGGGTCGATTTCCCGGATATTTCGGTCCTTATGTATTATTGGACGGGATGATCCGCAACCGCATGGCAAAATATTTGCTGCCGGTATTCCTCTTTCTCTTTTTCACGGTCGGCGGCGCGTCTGCGGCGCCTCCTGTCATATACTTTGCCGTCGCCGAGCCGCCTGTTCTCGGCTCTGAATTCACGGCGAAAATATTGATCGACGCCGATGAACCGCTGAACGCATACCGTTTCGTTCTCCGGTATCCTTCCCAAACGCTCGCCGTGACCCGCATCGACAACAGCCGTTCGATCGTTGACGTGTCGCCAGCCGTGCCGATGGATGATAATGGCCGTATCTCATTCTCCGGAGGGAGCCTCGCGCCGTTCAAAGGAACTGGCGGAGAGCTCCTCTCGGTTCGTTTTAAGGCAGAACGCGCGGGCGAGGCCGAGCTCGGTTTTGACGAAGCGGCAGCTTATGCGGCAGACGGAAAAGGCACAGAGGTCATCCCCCAGGTCCAAACGATCCTGCTCCGCATCGCGCAAGCCGCGCCAACCGGGATCGAATCCGCCCCCGTTCCCCCGGCCGTGGATGACGCGCCGCCCGAGATACGATCCCTCGCTATCCTCTCCGACCCCTTTAATCCGGAACAGAAAATCCTGTCGTTTCTCGTCGCAGATCCCGGTTCAGGCATACAAACAACGCGCGCACGGACCCGCACCTGGGCATCCTGGAGCGATTGGCAAACCATGGAGACAGCGTCTGTGGCGCTTAGCTCCGCAGTGTGGGCGGTTGAATTCACAGTTGTTGATAATTCCGGCAATACCACGAAGAGAACCGTTTATGACTGGCCGACGTTCGCAAAACGGATCGCCATCCCGGCGATTCTTGCCGCCATTGTCATTATTCTCGCGGCGTTAGTTATGAACAAGGCAAGAAAGCTGAGAGCAGCTTATAATAGGAGTAAGTGAAATGAAGCGAACCGCTAAAATCGGTTTGTTATGTATCCTTGTAATAACAGGGGCGTCTGGGAGCATATCCCTGGCGCAGACAGGTGCGCGATCGGCCTCGTTATTTGTGGCGCCTCCGGTCGGCATCTTCACCGTAGACAGCACCTTCACGGTGTCGATCTACGTGAACACCGGCGGTAATTTCATTAACGCCGTCGAAGCCAACCTCACTTTCCCGCCCGATAAGCTGCAAGTGGTTTCGCCGACCGCAGGAAAGTCATTCCTACAAGTATGGGTCAATCAGCCGACCTACTCCAATACCGCTGGCACGCTAAAGTTCCAAGGCGCGGTCCCCAACCCGGGCATCTCCACCGAATCCGGCCTTATCTCCACGGTAACGTTCCGGGTGAAATCCGTGGGGAACGCGGTCTTAAAAATATCGGATACTTCGCAGGTGCTCCTCAATGACGGCAAGGGGACGAATATCCTCGGCCAGACCACGAACGGCGTGTACACGCTGACCCTGCCGCCGCCTGCAGGACCCGTGGTCACGTCTCCCACCAACCCCGATCAGGAAAAATGGTATTCGGCAGAGAACGTGAGTTTCAGATGGGAAGCCCTGCCGGAATACCAAGGATTCAGCTACATACTGGACCAGGATCCGACGGACGCTCCCGATGATATTTCAGAAGGCACGCGGAGCGGGGTGCAGTATAAGAACCTTGAGGATGGCGTATATTATTTCCACATCAAGGCGCTCCGCGGAGGCGTGTGGGGAGGAGTGACGCACTACCGCGTCGCGGTGGACAGCGCGCCGCCCGCGGCATTCGCAATCGCCATATCGCCAAGCGCCTATACATCAAACCGCCGCCCGCTCCTCGCATTCGAGACGACCGACGTCACATCGGGGATCGACCACTATGAGATAAAGATCATCCCGGTAACGCCTCAGAACACTTCGCAGGCCGAAAGCGCTGACCGTGACGCGGGCACGCCTTTCTTCATCGAAACGGTATCCCCGTACTCCCGACAGCTCGAGATCGGCCGCTATGATGTGGTAGCGCGCGCGTACGACCAGGCGGGAAATTATTACCAAGCGACCTCTCGGCTGACCATCGCAAACCCTATTTTCGAGATCCTCCGCGACCGAGGCATCCGGCTGGGAGGTGCGTTCATTGTCCCGTGGCCGTATGCATGGACGATTCTCGTAATTCTCGTTATCGTGCTCAGCGGATTTGCGCGCACCGTATGGCAATGGCACCGGGAGATCGAGGAGCAGCTGCGCTCGGGCGTCCATACGCACCCCTCGGTGGTCCAAAAGCTTGACGAGCTGCGGCGGAAATGGGGAATGGGAGGGAACAAAAAACACTTCGTATTCTGGGCGCTTCTCTTTCTCGTGGGCTTCTCGCTCTTCACGTCTGCCAGTCGCGCACAAACGAGCGGCGCTGCGGCAACGAACGTATCCGTACAGCCCCCGGTCATAACCCTGTTCCCGAATTCAATATCGAACGACGATATCCTTTACATCGGCGGCAACGCGAGCACGCCCGACGCCCAAGTGATCATCTACCTCCAAAACACCGACAATGGCGATACGGTCTCACAGAACGTCGCGACCGACAAGGACGGTGCTTGGTTCTTCTCATTCCCGGGCTTCCTGAACTCCGGCCGCTACATAATCTGGACGCAGCTCAAAGTCAACGATGAGATAAGCCCTCCCAGTCCTCGGCTGGACCTTGTGGTTGCGCCCACCGCGGTCCAAATAGGCACGCAGCGGCTGAGCTTCCAGACGCTCTACCTCGTTCTTCTCGTTCTCTTCGGCGCGCTCGCCGCAGCGCTCGGAGGATTCATCGTGTACCACGGCTATCATTTCCAGGCGAAGAAACGCCGGCTTCTCGCGGGGATCCAAAAAGCGGAAGAATCCATCCGGCGCGGTTTTGCGCTCATACGGCGCGACATTGAAATGGAGCTCGCGACCATACACAAGGCGAAGCTCGCGAAAGAACTCTCTTTTGAAGAACGGCTCCGCGAGGAAAAACTGCTCAAGGATCTTGACATGGTCAGCAGCTACATCGGCAAAGAAGTTTGGGAGATCGAGAAAGAAGAATCAGAGCTCTAGGAGGACGAGGAAGCGATCCGCGGTTTCCCGCCCTCGACCTGGATTTTTTTCACTGTGAGGGCACCGCCCTTGACCTCCGCCTCCAAGAGCTTCACGCGCTTGCCGTCGCGTACGGTCCACGCCCCGGGTTCGGGATTCAACGCCAGGATTTTCCTCATGATGGCCCCCACGGCATGCGGGTCTTGCCCGCGCTCGGCTGCGGCCAGGTCTGGCGGGGCGATAAAGCCGTCGTCGCTCGAAAGTTTTTTCGTATAGGTTGCGAGTGATTCGTCCTGCGGCCTGGGACGTATCGCTCCGTTAAGGAATTTGGGCAGTATCTCTACGAGTAAACCCCCGCCAAGTTCGGCGAGCGCGCGGGAAAGCTCGACGTAGTTTTGGCCCCCTGCCGCCGCGCTCCGCTGTGCGAGAATGGGGCCGTGGTCTATCTTTTCATCCAATAGGTAGATGGTAACGCCGGTTTCCTTGTCGCCCTGCAGGATCGCGCTCTGAATCGGCGTTGCGCCCCGGTGGCGCGGGAGCAGCGAAGGGTGAAGCCCGATCGCGCCAAGGCGGGGGACACCAAGAATCTCTTTGGGAATAATCTTCGCATACGCAACCACCAACAGAAAGTCAGGGTTCAGCTCGCGTAGCGTGAGGATCGCTTCGTGAGGCGCCTCTGGTTGGAGCACGGGAATGCCGCACGCTCTGGCCCGCACTTTTACCGGCGGGGGAGTGATGATGTTCTTCCTTCCTTTCGGCCGGTCCGGATTGCACACCGCAAGCGAAGGCGGCATGCCTGCCGCTATGAGCGCTTGAAGCACCGCGTCGGCAAAATCCGGAGTGCCAAAAAAGGCGTAGTTCATAAAATTACTGCCGTGCGGATTTCTCTCTGCGCGCGAGGGCTTCGGCGACCGGGACGGTACGTACCTGCTTCGCGCGGTCGATAAAGAGCTTCCCGTTCAGATGGTCTATCTCGTGCTGAAACACGCGCGCAAGCAACCCCCAGGCCTTTACCTTGATCGGCTTCCCGTTCCGGTCAAGCCCGCTTATCGTAATACGCTCATGGCGCGACACTTCTCCATACGCGCGCGGGACGCTTAAACATCCTTCTTCCTTGACGACCTGCTCGGGGACGATTTTTTCTATGCGCGGGTTAAAAATGGCGTAAAATTTGCGGCCTCCTTGCCCGTCGGGGACCTCGGCAACGAACATGGCCGCGTCAAGGCCTATTTGGTTCGCGGAAAGGCCCACGCCGTTCGCACGACGCATCGTGCGTTTCATCCGCGCGATGAGCGCGCCGATCTCCGCCCGCCGGAACTTCGCGAAATCGAACGCCGCCGCCTTCCTGCGCAAGAATTTCTCATCCTTTACTTCGTGTACGGTCAGGATCTTTTCCCCCATATATTTTTATTCTTCAACGCCGTCATGAAATACGCCCCTTTATTTTTCACATTCTTATTCTCGGCGATCTCTTTCGCGATCCGCCGCAGAGCCGCTCCGCCTCTCTCCTTCGCAAGTTTGATATAGAGCGATTTGTGCTTCTCGTCGTGCAGGATCTCCGCTATCTCAAGCCCGTCAAGCTGGTACCGCCGATAGACGTGGGATTCCCGCCCCCGCTCCTTGAGCTTCTCGATGTAATTCTTCGCACGCGGCACGCTTGTATTCTATGCAATTGCGCGCGCTTCTTCAAGAACGCGCACGGAGCGCGCCGGAGGCGGTTGCGCGGAGAGAACGAATAAATTACAATAAGGAATACTTCTTATGCGGACCAGGCAATTTGTTCTTATCGGTGGTACCGTCGTCGCCGTCGTGGCGCTCCTCGCCGGCGGATTCACGCTCGGATTTTCCTATGGGAAACAATTCCCTAAGGTCATCACGATCCAGGGGGTCACGAACCTCGAAGACGGCAAGCCCGTTTCCGTGGACTTCGGCAATTTCTGGGAAGCATGGCAGCTGATCAAAGAAAACTCCCTGAAAGAAGACGTCAGCGATCAGGATAAAGTGTATGGCGCGCTCCGCGGTCTCGTGGCATCCCTCGGCGACCCGTATTCGGTATTCCTCCCGCCGGAAGAGGATCAAAAATTCCATGAGGATATCGAAGGCAACTTCGGCGGCATCGGAGCAGAGATCGGCATCAGGAAGAACCAGCTGATAATCGTCGCGCCGCTCAAAAATACTCCGGCAAGCCGCGCTGGGCTTCTCGCGGGGGACCAGATCCTCAAGGTAAACGCCTCCTCAACGGATGGGGTTACCGTGGATCAGGCCGTCCGATGGATCCGCGGCCCGAAAGAAACCTCCGTCACCCTCACGATCTTCCGGAACGGCTGGGAGGACTCGAAAGAATTCAAGATCACGCGCGGCACCATCGTCGTGCCGACGCTAGACTTCGAAATGAAAGAGGATATCGCTTTTGTCCAGCTCCACAGCTTTAACGCGAACGCGAACCAGCTGTTCTGGCAGGCGTTGATAGAAGCGGAACGGAAAGGCGCGCGCGGCCTCATACTGGATCTGCGGAACAATCCCGGCGGCTACCTTGAGGTGGCGGTGGATATCGCAAGCTGGTTCCTGCCGCGCGGGACGCTCGTCGTGAGCGAAGCATCCCGGACGGGGACCGATGAGATATTCCGGGCGAACGGCAACGCCGCACTTGTCGACTTTCCGGCAGTCGCCCTTATAAATCAGGGATCGGCATCCGCATCGGAAATATTAGCAGGGGCCCTCCGCGACCAAAGGAAGATGCTGCTCATCGGCGAAACGAGCTTTGGCAAGGGTACGGTACAGCAGCTTCTCCCTCTCCGGGACGACTCATCTGTTAAGCTCACGATCGCGCACTGGGTTCTTCCTGGCGGACGCATCCTTGAGAACGAAGGCCTCGTACCCGACATCGAGGTCAAAATAAGCGATAAAGACGTGGCGAGCGGGAATGACCCGCAGCTCGCGAAAGCGCTCGAGGTGCTCCGCGGAGAAATCAACCGCTAGATGCTTGGCATATGAAGGTTATCTTCTTGGAGGACGTGCGCGGGATCGGAAAGAAATACGAGGTGAAGAGCGTCGCCGACGGTTATGCGAGAAATTTCCTGCTGCCGCGCCGCCTGGCCAAGGCCGCAACAGAGGCCGCGCTCCGCGAACTCGAACGCGAACAAGCGCGCCGCGCGAAAGAGGACAGCGAAGTCGCGAAACGCCTCGTGGGGATCGCGCGCGAGATCAACACGCACCGCATCGAATTTTCCCTGAAGGCCGGCGAAGGGGGGAGCGTGTTCGGTTCGGTTACAAAAGAAATGATCTTAAAAGCGCTCCGCGAGCATCGGTGGCTCGGCAAGGAGCGCGCAGAGGTGACGCTCGACCATCCGTTAAAAACGCTCGGCGAGCACCGCGTGCCGGTTGCCTTTAAAAAGGGGATACGGGCAGAGCTTATTGTGGTTGTACGGTCACAACCGTAGCGCGCCCGCGGGAACGGTCAAAATTCGTTTTCGTTCGCGTGAGAAATCTCACGTAGCCGTTCTTCAGGGCGTACAGTGTATCGTCGCCGGCGCGTCCGACATTCCTGCCCGGATGATATTTCGTGCCGCGCTGACGGACAATAATCTGTCCTACGCTTATCTTTTCTCCGCTTTGAATTTTCACTCCAAGGCGTTTCGCCGCGGAGTCGCGGCCGAGCTTTGTCGAACCGCCTGCTTTAGTATGCGCCATTTTTTCTTAGTGAACGTAGTGAGCTTAGAAAAAATGTGCATCCCGCACTAATTTTGCCCTCACTGCGCTCCAACTTTGGTTTATTTTTTGACTTTGAGATTAGGCCGGCCCGCGTGTGCGAACAGCACGACCCGTTGGCGAAGCGTGTCGGAGTGGCGCTAGCCGCAAAATTAGTGCGGGGTGCCCTCCTATCTCGGATTGAATTCTATGTTATACTGACCACAATGTCAAACGGAGGGGTGTCCGGCGGGAAGCTCATCCTCGACATCGAAACCGTCGGAGTTGATTTCGAATCCCTTGACCACGCGACAAAGGACGGCCTCACGCGATGGATCCGCAAGGAATCGGACGGGGAAGAAGAATACCGCGTCGCGCTCGAAGAGCTTAAGGACGGCCTAGGGTTCTCGCCGCTCACCGGTGAGATCGTGGTCGTGGGCGTGCTCGACTACCATAAGAACGAAGGCGTGGTGTATTTCCAGGCGCCCGGAGAACGGTACAAAGAGTTCAGCGAAGAAGGGATAACGTTCAAACAGCTTGAAGAGAAAGAAATGCTCCAAAAATTCTGGGATGGGGCGAGAAAATACGATTATTTCGTCACCTTCAGCGGCAGGAGCTTCGATATCCCGTTCTTAATGATCCGGTCTGCCGCGCACGGCATCCGGCCAAGCAAAGACCTTATGCGGGGGCGATACGTGTACCAGCAGACACCGAACGCGATCCATATTGACCTCCAGGACCAGCTTTCCTTTTACGGCGCTCTGCGCAGAAAAGGGAGCCTGCACCTTTGGACCCGAGCGTTCTCGATCGAAAGCCCCAAGGCGCAGGGGATCACCGGAGACGACGTGGGACGCTTATTCAAGGAGAAAAAATTCCTTGATATCGCGAAATACAACGTCGGCGATCTGCGCGCGACGCGAACGCTCTATGAAAAATGGCAGAACTACCTGAATTTTTGAACCGGATCCGCGACTGGGTCCTATTCTACAAAAAAGAGGTCGTGTTTGCCCTGATCATTTTCCTCGTTGCGTCGTTAAGCTTTGGCCTCGGCTACCTCGCAAACCGCGAATTCAACCACGCACCGATAATAATAGAAAAAGTAGAGAGCAGTGAATAAGGAATTAAAGATGCCCGATTTTTTATCTTGTTTTTAACTTTAACCTTCTTTCCATCTTTTCTACCTCTTTCTTAGCTTTCCCTGCCCAACGAGTATAAGATTGGTTTAGTTCCGCGAGGTTCTTTTCAAACTTGCCGAGGCCATATTTTTTTCTCCTCATGTTTAGTCCTTTCTTATTCCTTATAGGGAATGGCTCAAGACGACCGTCAGCGCCTCTGCGAAATTGGGTACCAAAAAGTTGGGGGTTCCTCTCATGAATTATACGAATTCTATCTATCAGGAGCGCGACGTTTCGTAAATCAATACCCTTTTTATCTTTTCTATACGCCGCCTTCATTAACCGAAGAACTTTTTTCTGGAATTTCGAATCATGAACCGCATGTTGTGCTAAAAGCCATGCTCCGTGTGATGCCTTCTTCCCGACGAGCGAAATTGTCGGCCATCCATACTGCTCAACAATCTCTTTTAATTTTGCTGTGTGTTTCTTATCGAGTCGTTTATTCCATTTCGTTTTGCCAGCGATGAATCGTTCCCGCATACGTTGGTCAATCATCGTCATCCGCAGAATTTCCTCCGCCAATTTTCTATTCTTGATCCTCATATTTATAGATACCCGATCTTCTTGAGCCAGTACTCATTTTCCCATTCCCATAACCTTTTCGCGCCTAGAAACGCCTCGAAATCGCTCCGCCAGTAAGGGAATTCCTTGAGTTCGATCTCTCCTTGAAGGTCGGCCCAGACATGGCCGCCTTCGGCGCACAATATGGCGCCGTTCGCTTTGCGGATCTTTTCGCGACCGCCTTTCACGCGCCGCCGCGCGCCGCAACGCGTACATAGCTGTACCTGGTCAATACGAAGTATCCACCGCGTCTGAAGGTTCTGAAACTGATCGGTGAGCGCATCCATATATGCGGCTGTCTGGAGGTTGTAATCTCGGTAAATGGCTTGCGAGGTCTTGATGTCCAGGACGCCGAATTTCCCGCCTATGAGCGCGAGGGCGTCCACGGTGCCGGCGTAACGGTGGTCGTGGCTCACCACGCGCTTCTCGACCAGTTCCGGCGTCACCTGGATGTTCTGCTCTTCGATGAACATGAGAAACGCCTGTATGGCCGGCGCGACCGACGGGTCGATGTCCGGCCTCTTCCCGAGGAGAATGCCCTCAACTGTTTCGTGGATCAGCGTGCCTTCGCGCGCGGATTGTGCGGTGATGGCCTGACCCGCTTTGAAGTTCTCCGCTTCGCCGTAAAAACGCAAGAGCGCGGGCTTCGCCTTGATGGAAACGATCTTCGTCACGCGCGGGTACCACGCCTCGTCGATCGTGTAGCCGTTTGCGTCTTTGAAGCTCTCTTGGTCGGTGTAGTAGTCGAACATGTCCTGCGAACGAATGATTCCCTGGCTTATCGTATCAAAGAGTCGGTATAGTGCACAATGTCGCCCGCACCCATCATCACGACGACTTTCGCATGGAGGGCGCCAAGCGCTCCCAAGGCTTTTTTCAGGTTCTCCGGATGCGCAAGATAGAACAATGGCTTGCTCGGCTGCTGTTTTTGGATCGCTTTCGTCAGATCTTCCGAGGTAATGCGCATCTTCTCTTCGCGCCTGCCCGGCGGCTTGTAGACGGGAAGGATCAGGGTTTCGTCCGCCGGGTCAAACGCGGATCTGAACTCCCTGAACAACCGATAGAGACGCTCTGCCTGATGAGGCTGGAACACGCATACGATTTTTTTTCTGGGGAACTTTTCTTTGAGCGCGCACAGCGTAACTCTGATCTCTGTAGGGTGATGAGCGTAATCGTCGAATACCGGCGCGCCCTGGTATGTGCCGCGAAATTCCAACCGCCTTTCTGACCCGCGGTACGCACGGATGGCGCCAAGTATCTTGGCTTCCGGGACGCCGAGCATGCGGCCTATGTGAAACGCGGCCAAGGCGTTCGAAATATTATACTCGCCGGGAATGCGTATATATTTCCTGATTCTGCGCGCCCCGCTGTCGCGGAGCGAATACCACGCCACGCGTATATGCCGCGCCGCCGCGAGCTTGCGGACAGAGCTCCGCAGCGAAAACAGGTTGTGGTCATCGCGGTTCAATACCACCGCACCATTCGGACGCACGCGCGACAAAAACTTCAGAAACGCACGCTGCACGGCACACAGGTTCCTATAGACGTCAAGATGCTCACGGTCAATATTAGTCACCACCGCGAGAGTGGGGGAGTAGCGGAGAAACGCCCGCTTGTACTCATCTGCTTCCAAAACAAGATACGGCCCTTTCCCCGAACGGAAATTGAGCCCGCCAAACTCTTTGAGCGTCGTACCCACGATCACGGTCGGATCAAGGCCGGCCCTCGCAAGCATGGTGGCGATGATGCTCGTGGTCGTGCTTTTCCCATGCGACCCGGCAACCGCGATCGTTGAATACGCGTCCGTAAGCTTGCCGACTGCTTCCGGATATGAAAATGAGGGGATCCCTTTGGCGCGCGCGCGGGTAAGCTGGGGATTGTTACTGATGAACGTCTGACCGTATACGACTAGTCCCGCGCCTCGCGGCAGGGGAGCGCCGGGCGTTCCGATCTTCACGCGAATACCTTTTTGTTTGAGCCTCCGAACGAGCGGCGTTTGAAGCCGATCCCACCCGGAAACCGCCCATCCATGCGCCAAAAACCACTGCGCAAGACTGCTCACGCCGATACCCGCGATGCCTATGAAGTGAGCGAGGGGCCTCTGTCTGGTCATAGAAGTAAGCATACGGCGTTTGCGGGTCGCCTTACAAGAAGAAACTCAAAACGGGACAGCGAGTCCCGTTTTGAGGTTGCGTATGGACCCTCCTACATTCCTGATCGTCCCTCGCATTCTTTGCAGCGTCCTTTATGGCTTACCAGCTCATAGACCGCCGCGAGGCCGACCAAAACATAGATGGTACGCGATATCCCTGATGCCATGCCGCCGAGGTAGGTGCCGATGTCCCAGCCGAATACCCCCTGCAGCAGCCAATTCAAACCTCCGATGACAAGAAGGATGAACGCGACCTTATGCATTCCTTTCATAGAATATGTTCCAAAATCAAGTATGCTCGACCTTTGAACTATATATGCGACCTTATTATATCATACCTGACCATAGGGGAATTGGGAGGTCCCAAGATATACCATATGTCGCACAATATACCTTTTGTGACATATATCAATATCGCAGCATATGGCTGCTTCTTTCTTAGAGGTAATCTTCTGGATTTACCAAGACTCCAACCGGCACCAATCCCGCAGCAGGCGGGAACGACTGCATGAGAATGCTCGGCGCCCAATACGCGCCGAGGTGAAGATGCGGGCCTGTCGCATAGCCGGTCGCGCCAGAGTATCCAATGAGGCTGCCACGCTTCACCTCGGCGCCCTTTACGACCACTTGCTGGGAAAGATGGGCGTAGAGCGTCGCGATGTCGTTCTTGTGCTGGATGAGTATATATTTGCCGTATTGATACTTATTCCAGCGACTCTTATCATTGTTGTCAACGGCGATCACCACGCCGTCATCGACCGCGAACACCGGGGTCCCCAGCGGAACGCCGATATCCAACCCGTTATGGGGCTTCCCGCGATAGAGATACGATACCTCTCCAAAATGCTGGGTGATGATCCCTCTGCCGCCTTGCGCGACCATTTGGACGGGCCACGCGAATACGCCAAGACGCTTCGTGGGAAGAATGCTCACGTTGAACGATGCACGCAGTTCGTCTTCTATCTTGCCGATCTCGTCCGCAATAGTATCTTGCTGTTTCTTGAGGTCGGAAAGCTGCTGCTCGTAAACGCTTTCCTTGTTCTTCGTCTGATCCAGGACGACCTGCCGCGAGCCCTTTTGGTCCTCCACAATGGACTTCCTCGCGGCCAAATTCTGCCGGTGAAGCTCCACCTCGGCCTTCTTATCCCCTACCGAGTCAAGTTTATCATTGAGCTCCTGGTGCAGGTTATTCAGCCCTGCGATATCGACGCTCAATTGCGATTTGATGTTGCTGAGCGACTGGGTCGCAAGCACCGCGTCCGCGAGGCTTTTGTTCTTCAAAAAAACGACTAAAAGGTTGTCCTGGTCATTCGTCTGGAGTTCACGGAGAATATGCGCGATGGCGCTTCTTTTGTCGTCCATAGACGCTTCGATGTCGCCGATGTCATAGCCCAGAGAATCGATCTCGAGGTTCAATTTCTGACTCGCGATCTCGTCTGCTCTCATGTTCAATTGGAGCTGATTAATGCTGGCTTGGAGCGTATTGAGCTCCCTTTGGAGGCCTACTTTCTGGTCCTTCGTGGTCTTGAGATTCCCCTCGGCGGTCTCGAGTTCCCGATTCACCTTCTCGAGCTCTTGAGCGCGCGCCCGGATAAGACTCTCCAGTTCTTCCCTGGTCCGTTGCGTGCCTCCGTTTACGGTCTGCGCGCGTGTACGCAGACCCTCTGCGCCAAGCGCAAGAACCGCGAGGAGCAGGACGACGAACAATTTATGCATTCCTTGGGTCCGCATGGGCATCAAAGCGCGAGGCCGATCTTATTGATCGCCGCCGTAACCCGCCTCAGCGTCTCTTCTTTCCCGAGAACCCCGGCGATCGCAAGGGGGTCGGGAGATGCCGACTGCCCGGAGAGCGCCACACGCAACGGCCAGAGCACCGCTCCCCTGTCATATTCTTTTATCAGTTCGGCAACCGCCCCGGGAAGCTTCTCGCGCGAGAAATCGCTCGCCCGACTTTTCTCAAGGCGCGCCAAGATCTTCTCCAGTACTTCTTTTATCCTCGCCATGCTGTTGCCTTTCCACACCAGGAGCGCCGCGTCGTAATCGGGAAGCTCGAAGAAAAAACCCGCAAGCTTGAGGAAGTCGCCGAGCGTTTTCATCCGCTCACGCTCCGCCGCGATCACCTTGCGCACGAAGCTCTTGGGTGCGGCTATCCCCTTCTCGCCCAAAAACGGCCGGAGCCGGTTCAGGAGCTCGTCGATGGATAATCGGCGCATGTGCTGCGCATTAAGCCAGTCGAGCTTCTCTTGATTGAAAACGGCACCGGCTTTTTGAACTCGCTTCAGGTCAAATTCCCCCTTAAGCTCTTCGAGCGAAAACACTTCGCGGTCATCCTTAGGATGCCACCCGAGAAATGCCAAAAAATTCGCCATCGCCTCGGGAAGGTATCCTTCGTCCCGATATTTCAGCATCGATACCTCTGCAAAACGCTTGGAGAGCTTGCTGCGGTCGGAGGCCAAGATAAGCGGGAGATGCCCGTACAGCGGCTCCGGAAAACCGAGTGCCCGCGCAAAAAGGATCTGCTTCGGAGTGTTCGGGAGATGATCCTCGCCGCGGATCACATGGGTAATTTTCATCTCATAGTCGTCCACGACGACCGCGAAATTATAGAGCGGCGACTCCACGCTCCGCGCGATCACCAGATCGCCGAACAGGCTTGCGTCAAAAGAAACCGTCCCGCGGATAAGGTCCTTAAACTCCATGCGTGCTTCCGGTGTTTTGAAACGTATGAGCTCCGGTTTTTTACCGCGGGGCGGCTCGGTCAAATTCCGGCAGTGGCCGCTGTACTTCGGCGGCATCCCCTCGGCGAGTTGCGCCTGCCGCTCTGCTTCAAGATCCTCTTTCGTGCAATGGCAATAATACGCTTTCCCATCATGAAGGAGTTTCTCTAAATAGCGCTTCCTTCGTCCCAATCCAAGCCAAGCCACTTCAGGGCCTCGACGAGTTCGATCTCGTACTTTTGATCTGACCGCTCCGCGTCGGTGTCTTCGATACGTAAAATAAATTTGCCCCCGTGTTGCCGGGCATACAGCCAATTAAAAAGCGCGGTTCTCGCGCCGCCCACATGAAAATGACCCGTGGGGCTCGGCGGGAAACGCACGCGAACCGAAGCGGATTTCGCTTTTGTCGCCACCATGGCTTCCCTATTGTAGCACGGAAGAAAACGGCCGAAAAGCTTGAAAAAATCGGCTGTTCTGCCCTAAATAAACCCCACGCCCCTAGACGAGCTTGAGAATTTCTTGCGAGATCAATTCCGCCGCATTCGATCTGAAAAAACCCAGCGAGGCCTTTGCCATGCTCCGAAGGGCATTCTGGTTGCCCAACAATTCTTTCACCTGGCTCAAAAAAATCCCGGGCAAAAGATTCGGCTCCTCGATCACTATCGCGGCGCCGGTTTTGGAAAACTCATACGCATTCACGCGCTGATGGTCGTTCGCCGATTCAAGAAGCGGGATAAGGATGGCTGGCTTTCCATAGGCCGCGATCTCAAAGATGTTTGACGCTCCAGCCCTGGTGACGACCAGATCAGCGGCCGCAAGCGCGACCCGCATATCACGCTCAAGATACGGGAATGCCTGATACCGCGTCCTCAATTCTTCGCCTGCAGATACGTCAAGGAGCGCCGCCTGGCTCAATTTCTTCACTTCCTCATAGTTCGCGAACCCTGTCTGATGGAGCACCTGCGTGTCGTGAAGAAGCTCCTTGAGCAGAGGCAGGATGAATTCGTTGATGCGCTGGGACCCAAGCGAACCGCCAAGAATAAGCAAGAGGGGCGTTTCCGCATCGAAATGGAGCGCGTGTTTCGCATCTCCGGGGTTCATTTGGTTCTTAAGGAGGTCGCTCCGTACCGGGTTGCCTGTCCAAACAGCTTTCCGGGGATTGAAATACTGCAGCGCTATCTCAAAGCCAACCGCTATTCTTTTCGCGAACCTGCTCGATGCGAGATTCGTGAGGCCCGGGACGGTGTCGGATTCGTGTATCACGACCGGGATGCGGTAAAACCAGCCGGCAAAGACCACGGCAAACGCGCCTGTCCCTCCTTTGGAAAAAATAGCATCCGGCATGATCCAAAACACCTTTGCAAACGCCTGGATAAGACCAATGAAAAATTTCGGAATATCAAGAAAATTCGCCAGGGAGACGTACCGACGGATCTTTCCTGCGGCGAGGCCATACGTCCGGATCCCCGCCTTATCAAGTATCTGGCGATATTGGTCGTCCGGCCCAAGGTAATACAAATCCACAGAGGCCTGCTGCGCCTCTGCGAGCGGGCGGAGCGCCTCGGCCACGGCCACGAGCGGATACACGTGCCCCCCGCTCCCTCCGCCGGTCAAGAGAATTCTCTTCGTTCGCCGCATACCTCCTATTGTACCCTACTTTTACGAATATCGGGACGCGTCAGGCGTACTTTGAGATATTCACCGCTATCCCGCTCATCGTGAGGAATACCGCGAGCGCGGTGCCGCCGTAACTTATAAAAGGGAGCGGCACGCCCGTGAGCGGGATCAACCCCGAGACCGCGGCCATGTTCACGAGCGACTGCAGCGCCACTATCGTCGCAAATCCGACAAGGATAAGCCGGCCGAACCGATCCCGCAAGCCCTGCGCGATCCGCAGGAGCCGGAACACGAATGTCCCGAAGAGGACCACCAGGCTCCCCGCGCCGACAAATCCGAGCTCCTGCGCTGCGACCGCAAAAATGGAATCGTCGAGCGGCGCCGGCAAATAGTTCACCTTACTCGTGGATTTGCCGTACCCCACGCCCAAGAAGCCGCCGGACCCGATCGTCATCAGCGCTTGGTTGATCTGGTAGCCGGTATCTTGCACGTCCCGCGCGGGGTCGAGAAACGTGAGGATGCGGTCAAAACGGTACGGGGTGCGCCAGATGACCAATCCGAGCCCCACAAGCCCTATCAAGACCGCGGAGGCGACATAACGAAGCCGCACCCCGCTCACAAAGTAAATAGTGAGTCCGGTCAAAAGCAGAATCACCACGGTGCTCGTCGCCGGCTGCAAAATAAGCAGAACGGCCAGTATCCCTGAAACAATGAAGAACGGGATAAACCCCTCGCGGAGGTTCTGGATGCGGTTCACTTTTGGGTTCGCGAGCCATGCCGCAAGATAGATGATAAAGGTGAGCTTGAGGAGTTCCGACGGCTGGAATGCCAGCGGGCCGAGTTTTAGCCAGCGGCTCGCGCCGCCCGCGCTTATGCCCGCCGTGGTGAACACCAGCGCGAGGAGCACGATATTTATGAGAAGCATAATGAATGCGGCCCTCCGCAGATATTGATAATGAACCTTCGCCATGACCAAAAAGCCCGCGATCCCGAACGATAACCCGTACAGTAACTGGTGCTTCAAGTAGTAATAGCTGTCGTTAAACCTTATCCTCCCGAGATCGGACGACGCAGACGCCAAGATGACAAGCCCGGCGGTCGTAAGGATCACGACGAGCGCGAAAAGGAAATAGTCGTGGCGATGGCCTGATTTTAAAAATCGGACTTCTGTCATGGGTCACGCACGCCTCCGAACAGGCGCGAGAGGGCGACCCGCGAACACCCCCCGGAACTCGCCGTCTAGCATGGCCACGCGGCCGTTCACCACTACGAATTTGATCCCCCGCTCTCCCCACGCCGTGAGGTCCGCGACGCTCCCCTCGGCTATCTCCCCGCGGCCGTGCAGGCCGAAAAACCGCGCAACCCGCTTTGTTATCTTTTCGATCGCGAGCTCGCGCGGGAGTAATTCTTCTTTTGCCGCGCGGTCGAGAAATCCCGGGAATGCGGCGGGAAGCGCGCGGTGCTCCGCGCGATGTGCAAACGGCCCGCGCTCGGTCGCCGTCCCATAGGAAGAAACGAGGGAATGCGGATGTGCAAGCGCCTTTCGAAGGTCTGCGCCTCGGATGCGCGGATACGAAACGAACGCGCGGAGCCCGCTCATGCGCATGAGTTTTATGAGCGCGGACTTCGCGTTCTTGATCTCATAGAGCTGCATCACCTCGGCAAGCGTCCGACCCGCGAGTGGGGCGTTCTCCGGGGCCTCGATCACGAGAAAGTCCTCGGGAGAAACGGCCGCGAACTCGTGTGCGATCTTCTTCTGCATCCACTCGTCGTGAAGATGCGCGAGGATCTCTTTTCGCGTGAGCCGGCTTATCCAGTGCGGCAGGAATGACGAGAGAGGGACCGGGTCCGCGCCGGTCGGAGAGACGTCGAAATAAAAGTCAACGCCGGCCCCAGGATCCGAAACAGCGTCGAGCAGCCCGCTGAAATTCTTTTCTTCTTCGTGCGCCGGAGAGAAGTGCGAGACGAGCGCGCGCACTCCGGTTTCTTTTGCAAGACGTATCGCGTCAGCTGACGTGGAGAGGAGCGACGCACCGCCCGCAGCCGAGAAAGCGCACACCCCATTATGCTGCTTCGCGAGCTGCGCGACGAGTTTTAGTTCAAGCGGAGCCACGGCGTCGCGCATGCGCGGCCCCATGTCAAGGGAGACGCCAGAGGCGCCCTCGAGGAACGCGCGGCGGATCACTCTTTCAAGCACGGGAAGTTCGCGTTTCGTAAGGTTCCTGCTCTCGCCGCCGGTGATCGCATCGCGGACGCTCCGGTGCCCGACGAGGCCAACAAAATTCACCCCGAGTCGGCGTTTCGCGAGATGCGCGAAAAATTCCTTCGTGGTATGCCAATCCACGCTCTTCCGGGACACGTGCGCCCATTCCTCGAATGCCTCAAGGCCGCCGTAGAGGAGCGGTGCCAAGGACACGCCGTCGTGGCCTCCGATGATCGTGGTAACTCCCTGGCGCAAAAAGTATTCCTGCGAAGGGTGCGCAAGGAGGCCGAGCGAATGGTCGGACTCCGTATGCGCGTCAATGAATCCGGGCGAGAGATACGCGCCGCCGCCGTCCACCACCTCGTCCGCGCCCTTATGCGGGAACCTGCCGATCGCAGAGACCCGCTCCCCTGCCACGAACACGTCAACCCCTCCCGCATGGGAATGTTCTGCGCCAACAAGAATCACGTTCTTGATCAGAAGCGTCATGTTCTTCAATTATACTTGGCAACAAGGCCGGAGGGAAAGTTTGCTTTCATTACGGCCGCGCGGACTTGGCATCCTGCTACTTATCGGCAAAAACCTGCAGTTTCCCGCCCTCGCCCACGACCCTGATCGTGCCGCTCCGGTCTGTCCGGAGAACGCGCACGCGGGAAGCCGCAAGGCGCGCGAGCGTTTCCTCGGTGGGGTGCCCATAGCGGTTCCGCTCCCCTACCTCGATCACGGCAAGCCTGGGACGCACCGCGCGCAATAGTTCCTCGCTTGAAGAATATTTGGAGCCGTGATGTGGAACTTTCAAGATATCCGCGCGGAGGTCAACGTGACGCACAAGATAATCTTCCACGTTGAACCCTATGTCGGCAGCGAGGAGCGCGCTCCACGCCGGCGTGTGCACATGCTCCACCAGGCCGGTATCGTTCAGCTCTCCGCTCCAAACAAAACTGTCGTCTGGAGAAACGATGTCTATCCTGGAATCGCGGTAGCGGATGCGATCCCCGCCGCGAAGAGTGATCACTGGGATGTGCTCGCGCGTGAGCTTCTCTAGCAACGCGTCCCACGCGCCTCCAGTTGCGGGATCAGCATTCCTGCCATTCACCACGAACGCGCCGAAACGGTACCGCCGGAACAGGTCGTTGAACCCGCCGTAATGATCTTCCTGGGGGTGAGAAATGACCGCGAGGTCGATGTATCGGTCGGTAGATGCGAGCACGCCCTCCAGGCTGCGCGAGATCGCTGCATCAGGCCCCGCATCGGTCAGCACCTTCACGCCGCCTGGGAGCACGAGGAGCTCGGCATCGCCTTGCCCGACATCCAGAAAATACAACGCACCCCGCTCGTCGGGCCCCGCAAATACGACCTCGTGCCATACGAATATGTCGAGCGCCGCGAATACGGCGACGAGGATAATGGTCAGATTGTCCGTTTTCTTCATGTGCGCGTGTGTGGGGGTAGTTACGTCGGCGGACGTCTGCGAAAAGAAATGATCACCGCAACGAACACCATATAGTAGAGTACCATAAGAAATGAGTTCGAAAGAAAATCACCTATCGGAAGACGGATATTCGCAAATAATCCGATGACCGCGCTCTCGTAACGCAAAAGGAGGTAAGCCGGCGCGGCAAGTATGAACCCAAGGGGCGCGAACAATGAGCCGAGACACGCGAGCGCGAAACCGAAAAACATCGTGAGAGGCACCGCCTCGAGGATCAGGATATTCGCGAGGATCGCGGTCAAGGAAAATCCGCCGAAACGCGCTACGAGGATCGGGAGCACGGCGAGCTGCGCGCCCAGCGTCATCGTGAGATTCTCCCGCCATCCGAGAAGCCCCGAACTCTTCCCCTCAAACCCGAACAAACGCGTGAACACCGGCCCGCCGTATATCATGCCGAGCAAGCTCAAGAACGACAGCTGAAAACCGACGCCCGCAGGCAGAATGGTCGGATTCTGGATCACCATGGCGGCCGCCGTGAGCGTTACCGCATTTCTGAAATTGTAGCGCCGCCCTGCTTCGTGCGCGAGGAGCCCCAAGAAACCCATGATCGCCGCGCGCACGACCGACGCTTCGGCGCCCACCATAAGCACGAAGAGAAATATGACGAGCGCGGTAAGATAGAACGTCGTCCTCCGCCGGAACCAGCCGCGGAGGGCGCCCGCGACCGCGAACACCAAGATCGCGATGTTGTATCCCGAGAGCGCCACGAGGTGCGTGGTGCCGCTCTTAGCCATTGCGTCTTTGAATTCCTTTGTAAATTCTGCGCGCGATCCAAAGGTAAGGCCTCCTAAAAGAGCTGCCGGGTCTGCGGGAAGAAATTTGGGGAACTGGCTGATGAGCGTCTGTTTCAGCGACAAAAGCCGCTCTTTGAGCCAAAAACCCTGATGACGCCCCACGACATTGACCTCGGGAAAAGCCATAAGAGGCAGGCCCGCCGTAAGCGCAGGCGGCTGTATCTTGCCTTGCATCTCCACGAGGTCGCCGTAAGCGACTTCAGGAAACAGCCCCGCATATACGCTGATCTCGCCGTGGAACGGCGGCTCGAGAGAGGCGCTGAACGCCTGATACGTGATATTCCGGCTGGGCTCGTTCGTTACCACGGCCCGGATGGTCGCCTGCTCGTTCAACACAATATGATCCCGCGCCGAACGGAGGTTGACGTAAAAATGGTAATAAAAAAATCCCGCAAACAACGGGAGCAGTAATAGGATGGGCGCATACGGCGATGCGCGGAAACGGCCTTTTTGCTTGAACAACAAAATGCCGATAAACAGAACGGCAAGCAGGAATGTAAGGTACACGTTCCACGCAAGCCCTGCGGCGAGCACGCCCACAAGGAACGCGGAGGCCGTATAAAACGCTATTTCTGCCGGCGCCATTTCTCTATCTTCTTATGGTCGCCGGAAAGGAGCGCTTTGGGCACCGCCCACGCCTCCCCTTTTTTCGGCACAAACACTTCTGGGCGGCTCCACGACGGATACGAACCCTTGAATTCTTCAAGCGACTCGCGCTTGCCCAAGAAACCGGGGAGGAATCTGCTCACCGCCTCTATGAGCACGAGCGCGGGCAACTCGCCTCCGGAGAGCACGTACTCCCCAATGGAGATCTCTTCGTCTGCGATATGCCGCGCCACCCGCTCGTCCACGCCTTCGTAGCGTCCGCAGATAAGGACCAGTTCCTTGTACGCCGACAAGCGCTTCGCGGTCTTCGCGTCAAGCTTCTTCCCCCGCGTACTGAAAAGTATCACGCGCCGCTTCTTGCGCGCGCGCGTGAGCGACTGCACCGCCCTGTATATCGGCCCCACCTGAAGCACCATCCCGGGTCCGCCGCCGAACGGACGGTCGTCAACTTTTTTGTGCCTGCCGCTTGCGAAATCGCGGAGGTCATGGACGCGGATCGCAAGAATGCCTTTTTCGCGGGCGCGTTTCACGAGCGATTCCGTAAGATATGAATCGAATATCTTGAGAAAGATCGTGAGGATATGGAACGTCATCCCTCACCTTTTGAAGATTCGCCGCTCCGCGACCTCGAACTCCTGCGCCTCTTCACAATGATCTGTGTTCGATGAGGAAACATTGTTCCAATAAATAGTATGGCCGTGTCTCTCGAAAGGTGTGGGATCATCCCTCTGGCTTCTCCTCTCCCGCCGCGGCATCTTCTCCTTTCGCGGCCTTGCTCAGCGACTCAGCGATCGCGTGCCGCAATTCTTCAATGTCTGTCTCGGCCTGCGCTGGTCTCTGTTTGGGCGTCCGCTCAACCGGTTTCAATTCAGAAAGCGAGAGTGCTGGCGGCGCCGGAGCAGACAGCGGCGCAGGTGCAGTTCGCGGAGGAGCCGGCTCTCTTTCTTCCGCGGCTTGCTTGCGCTCTTCTCTGGGCGGCCCTCCCGCGGGCCTCCGCCCCTCGGATCGTGCGTCGAATTCTATGCCCATCCCCGCGAGGTCGGACAAATATTTTTCGCGCGGCTGCTTTGCGCCGCCACGCGGCATGCGCACCGGCTGCATCTCCCCTGCCTTGATCTTCTGCAAGCATTCCTTGCAATACACCGGCCTGCCGGGTGTGGGCTCAAAAGGCAGCTTCGTGGCCTTGCCGCACGCGGAACACACCGCGTCATACCGCGCGGCGCCGCTTGCGCCATGCGCCTCTGCCGCAAGCGACTCGCTCATCATGCCGCTCCAGCGGTTGATCTCTTCTTCGATGATGTGACGCGGACGGCCGTACCGCTTCTGCGAACTCTTGATTAGGTCTTGAACGACCTCCGGAGACGATTCCACCTTGAACGGCGGAAGGGTGGCCGCGGAAAACGGGCGGCACGTGATACCGTTCACCATGAGCTTCAGGTAGATCTGGAAGTTGGGGAGGTTCACGATGTCCTGAATGGTGAATTCCGGCTCGAATTCCTTTTCTAAGAATTCGGCGTCCGCGGCCCCGACACGGAACACGAGCATGGTGCCGACGTTCCCGAAAATGGCGTCGCGCACTTTGGTCGAGGTGTCGGTCACAAGCTGTCCGATGTACTGGTGCGCAAGGGTAAGATTCAAGCGGTATTTCCGCGCCTCGGAGAGGATGCCAGCGAACGAGTCGGTCGCGAAGTTCTGGAACTCGTCCACGTAGAGATAAAAATCAACGCGTTCGTTCTCCGGGACGCGGACGCGCTCCATTGCCGCGAGCTGGATCTTCGTGATGAGCATGGCGCCCAAGAGCGCGGAGTTGTCCTCGCCGATCCTCCCTTTTGAAACGTTCACGAGAAAAATTTTCCCGCTGTTCATCACATCGAAAATGTCAATCGTGCTCTTGGACTGGCCCACGATGTTCCTGATGAGCGCGGTAGAGAGGAACTGGCCTACCTTGTTCTGGATCGGCGCGATGGCCTCGTTTCGGAACTGGTCGCGCCACGCCTCAAATTCATGGATCCAAAACGCCTTGACCACCGGGTCTTTCACGTTCGCGATCACTTTCTGCCGGTAATCCTTGTCAACCAGGATCCGCGGGATGCCGAGGAGCGTCGAACCCGGAGTGTCGAGAAGCGCGAGGATGGCGTTGTTCAAAATGTATTCCATCCGGGCCGACCATACGTTAGACCAGATCTTCGTGAAAATCCCCATGAGCCCGGAGGCGACAAGGTGCTTGTACTTGGGGTCGGGCAATTCAAGGATGTTAAAACCGATGTGGTAGTCGGTATCGGCCGGATTAAAATAGATCACGTCGTCAATGCGCTCGTCCGGGATCTTCTCGAGCAGGCCTTCCACCAATTCTCCGTGCGGGTCCACCACGGCAACGCCTTCGCCGTTCGCGATGTCCTGGATGATCATGTTGTGGAGGAGCGCGCTCTTGCCGGTGCCGGTCTTCCCGATCACGTACGTATGCTGCCTCCGGTCATTCCTCCGGATGCCGAATAACCGATTCTGGTTCCGGAAATCGGTTCTCGCAAAGTAAATGACGTCTTGCTCGGGGTTTGCACCCATAAAGTTAGGGATTAACCGCTAGGGCTTAGCCAATAGGCGCTCTTGACAGAAAAATTCTACCACAAAACCGCGCGCTCCGCGAGCGGCTGCTGCCGCTCAATTATACAACCTCGCTATTGTAGCAGCTTTCGTCCGCTTCCGCTGAAGCTACGGCGGGACTTCGGCCTGTTTTTGTCATACAACTTCCGCATTGTAACACTGCTCGCAATACACGACCTCAGGCCGATTCGGAGCATAAGACGTCTCAAATTTGTTGGGGCAGGGATCGCTTTTGTGGAAATGCGCGATGGTGTTTTGATAGACGCCGTTCTCTGACTTCGCTCCGGCGCAGGTGCATTTTCGATGCCAGAGCTTTAATGGATTTCGCTGTTTGAGGCGCTCGTAGTGCCTACAGTTAGGGCATAATCTGGGCAAGGGCAGGTTCATTCTGCGGTAGAACTGCAATTCCTGGGGGATGAGCTTGAACGCAGTCGTGCATTGATGGTTGCAAATTGGCTTGCCAATTTGCCCTGAGCCTGCCGAAGGGCTACTTACTGCATGCGCGCAGCCAATGGTTTCCTTGAGAATGCTATCGTCTACGTCCTTGATGTGATCAGGCAGATCTTCTGGTTTCTTGGTTATCGTATATTGCTTGGTCTCCGGGTCTTTCCAGCAATACCCCTTGGCAAGCGCTTGTTCCTTGGTCAGCGGGAAGTATTCTTGGGCAATGGTTTCGTTGTATGCAAACGGCGAGAGTTCGGGTGGGAAGAATTCGCCGTATTTGTATACCCTGCCCTGCTTGTCCACGTAGGGCATGGTGTTCATATGCTCTATTATCTTGGGCACCAACTTTTCATACTCTTCCTTGGTGTACTGCTTGTTCAGGATGCAGTATTGCTTGTTGCGGAGGCCGACGCAGGCGAAGAGATTGAAGGAGCCGTGACAGTTATATGAGTATTGGACATCATGACACCCCCATGCCACTACAGAAAACTTAGCATTCGAGCCCTGGAGACCAACGTCGACAACTTCGTAGAGAAGCTCGGCATTGCCGCCCATGCCGTATCCGTCAAACGCGTCTTTCAGATTAAATCCACCCCAAACAATGAATTTAGAATCTTCGGCTCTCAAAAGATCGAAACAGTAACGGCAATTTTTTGTTTCCCCCACAATGTCGCCTACCACGCCGACCACCTTGAAAGAATACATAAATTTCTTGGGGAACATTCTTACAAGGTCCCGGTGCCTTTTACGAATATCTTCGATGCTGCGATGACTCCCCAAGTCAAAACCCCGCAGAGCTTCTTTATACCCCTCTTTTGTATGGGGCTGATTGAAAATGTAATAAGATTTATTCCGTAAACCAACGCACCCAAAGCAATTGGAGCAGTTTCGGCAATCGTATAAAAACCAAGAGTCCCGGCAATCCTCGCATCCGAAGCTGAAGAAAAGCCGATACGAAGTTCCGCAATTTACATCTTCGTAGCAGCCCTCCATCTTATCGGTTAGGTACAAATCCACTGAATCCTTATTTTGTGCCGTTCGGTTCGCATAGAGGACATTTTCATTTTGTATCCCCGCCGAAATGAGGTAAGAATTCTTGCTATCGCGTGTATGGTTCGCGTAGTCGGAGTTCACCGCGTTCCCATTGAACACCGTGAGGAGCGGGGTGGACTCAAAGAGCCCTTTGAGCTGCGAGAAGAAGGGTTTTGAGAAATCGTAATTCTTCCCCGTGGCTAGCGTATCCCACTGATCGGACCACCAATATTTTTGGTCATAAACCGTGAATGGTTTGTCCGGAGAGAAGACGGAAATGACCTCTTCGTTGTGCCCCGGAGCGTTGCATCCCCGCTTATATAAGGTGCGTTCATTCCGCCAATCCATTCTTCTCACCATCCTGCACTCCGGGCACCACGAGGGCGGCGGGACTTTTATCTTTTCGTAGAACGCGAAGTCATCCGGTTCAATAACGAACGGCTGCTTACAATTCTGGCA